>Ga0307412_10000122_pt1 | contig 59264 bp, 51 predicted proteins | sample DK1Cmetagenome_3_FD_203823 | JGI IMG/M metagenome (GOLD analysis project Ga0307412, IMG submission 203823) | Maize rhizosphere microbial communities from greenhouse at UC Davis, California, United States - DK15-C-1 | ecosystem: Host-associated > Plants > Roots > Rhizosphere > Soil | place: USA...
CCCCCGCCTGCCCAGCGTCGATATGCTGCGCTGGATCGAAAACATCCCGATCTATGAGACGAAGAATTATGTTCATCGGGTGCTGGAGAACGCCGTGGTCTATGACCTGATGAATCCATCGCAGGCGCAGTTCAAGGGCAAGGCTCCGCTCAGCCGCTATCTGGGCAAGAACCAGCCCGGTTGAACCGCCGAATTCATCGGGGCAATCCATAGAGCATGAACCGCCACAACTATATCACGCCCGCCGGTTTTGCAGCCCTCCGCGCCGAATATGAGCGCCTGTTCGCTGTCGAGCGCCCGCAGATCGTGGAGATTGTGAGCTGGGCCGCCGGCAATGGCGACCGCAGCGAAAATGGCGATTATCTTTATGGCCGCAAGCGGATGCGAGAAATCGACGGCCAGCTCCGCCGCCTGTCGAAGAAAATGAAGGACGCCAAAATCATCGATCCGGCTCAACAGCCGGACAAGAGCCGCGTCTATTTCGGCGCCACGGTCACGATAGCCGATGAGGACGACAATCATCGCACGGTAACGCTGGTCGGCGATGACGAGCAGGATGCGTCCTCCGGCCGGATCGGGTGGAACGCCCCCATGGCGCGTGCATTGCGCGGGTCTGTCATCGGCGATCTGCGCAAGGTGACCCTGCCGACAGGGGAAAAGGAATATGAGGTGGTGGGGATAAGTTATCCGGAGTGACCATAGCTCCCCTCCCACATGCGGGAGGGGCTGGGGGAGGGCCTGTAGAGATAGGGCGGGTGACATGCCCTCCCCTAACCCCTCCCGCAAGTGGGAGGGGAATAGCGGCACATCACCCCTTATACCCGAACGCATCCTTCGCCAGCTTCACCACTTCGGGATCAGCCTCCGGCATCTCCATCGGCACAGCCGCTTCCAGCCTTTCCGCGACATAGGTAAGCGCCGCGATGCGGGCGGCTTTCTTGTTGTTGCCATCGATCACCTGCCAAGGCGCCCAGCGGGTGTCGGTCTGGCGGAACATGTCGTGCATGGCGGAAAGATAGTCGTCGCGGCGGGCGCGGTTGCGATAATCCTCAAGTCCCGTCTTCCATCGTTTCCAGGGGGTCGATAGCCGGTCCGCCAGCCTTTCGTCCTGTTCCTTCTGCGTCACATGCATGAACAGCTTTACCAGATGGGTGCCGCTGTCGATCTGCTGCGCCTCGAACTCATTGATCTCGTCATAGGCGCGCTTCCATTCCTGTTCCGCGCAAAAGCCCTCGACCCGCTCGACCAGCACGCGGCCGTACCAGCTGCGGTCAAAGACGTTGATGTCCTGGCAAGCCGGCAGCTTCTGCCAGAAGCGCCAGAGGAAATGGCGGTCCTTTTCCTCCTGCGTAGGGGCGGAAATCGGCCAGACCTCGAAATAGCGGGGGTCCCACTGCGCCACCATGCGGCGGATGACCCCGCCCTTGCCGGATGCGTCCCAGCCCTCGATCAGGATGATGCTGCGGCGGCGATGGACGATATGGGCGACCTGAATGCGGGCCAGGCGCTCCTGCAACGCCGCAAGGTCAGCGCTGTAATCGCCCTCATATTTCTTGCCGCGTTCAAAGTCGCGCAGGTTGATGGTCATGCAATGCCCTCAATAATCCGTTCGGGCTGAGCCTGTCGAAGCCCTTTTTCCTTTCCTGAAGAGCAGGAAGGCCCTTCGACAGGCTCAGGGCGAGCGGACTTGAGGATCAGCCTTTCTGCTGTTCTACGATACGAATATTAAGTTCGCGTAGCTGTTTTGCCGAAACCGCGCTGGGCGCGTTCATCATCAGGTCTTCGGCCTTCTGGTTCATCGGGAACAGCACGACTTCCCGAATGTTGGGTTCGTCGGCCAGCAGCATCACCATGCGGTCGACGCCCGGCGCAGAGCCGCCATGCGGGGGCGCGCCATATTTAAAGGCGTTGAGCATGCCGGAGAAATTGGCCTCGACCTCTTCCTTGCTGTAACCCGCGATCTCGAACGCCTTGTACATGATTTCCGGCTTGTGGTTCCGGATCGCGCCGGAGGACAGCTCCACGCCATTGCAGACGATGTCATACTGCCAGGCGAGAATGTCGAGCGGGTCCATCGTCTCCAGCGCCTCCATCTCGCCCTGCGGCATGGAGAAGGGATTGTGGGAAAAGTCGATTTTCTTGTTCTCTTCGTCATATTCGAACATCGGGAAGTCGACGATCCAGCAGAATTTGAACACGCCCTCTTCGATCATGCCCAGTTCCTCGCCGGTGCGGGTGCGCGCCGCGCCCGCGAGCTTGGCGGCCTGCAATTCCTTGCCCGCGGCGAAGAACACGCCGTCATTGGGGCCAAGGCCGAGCGCATCGATCAGCTTCGCGGTTGCCCCATCGCCATGGTTCTTGGCGATGGGGCCACCTGGAACGCCATCCTTGATGTTGATGTAGCCTAGACCCGCATGACCCTCGCTGCGTGCCCAATTATTCATGTCGTCGAAGAATTTGCGGCTCAGCGCCCCGGCGCCGGGCGCAGGAATGGCGCGGATGACCCCGCCGGATTCGACTATACCAGCGAAGATGCCGAAGCCACTGCCGACGAAATGCTCGGTGACGTCCTTGATCTCAATGGGATTGCGCAGGTCGGGCTTGTCGGTGCCATATTTGAGCATCGACTCGCGGAACGGGATGCGCGGGAACGGGGCGGGCGTCACCGCCTTGCCATTGGCAAATTCTTCAAAGACGCCGTGAAGAACAGGCTCAAGTGCTGCAAAAACATCGTCCTGCGTGACGAAGCTCATTTCCAGGTCGAGCTGATAGAATTCGCCGGGCGAGCGGTCGGCGCGGGCGTCCTCGTCGCGGAAGCAGGGGGCGATCTGGAAATAGCGATCGAAACCCGCGACCATCAGCAACTGCTTGAACATCTGCGGCGCTTGCGGAAGGGCGTAGAATTTCCCCGGGTGCACGCGGCTGGGCACCAGATAGTCGCGCGCGCCCTCTGGCGAACTCGCGGTCAGGATCGGCGTCTGGAACTCCGTAAAGCCCTGTTCCACCATGCGGCGGCGAAGCGAGGCGATGACCGCGCTGCGCAGCATGATGTTGGCATGCACCCGTTCGCGCCGCAGGTCGAGGAAGCGGTAGCGCAGACGGATATCCTCGGGATATTCCTGGTCTCCGGCGACCGGCATGGGAAGCTCTTGCGCGACCGATTGGACGACCGCCTCATCGACGCGGATTTCGATCTCGCCCGTTGGAATATTGGGGTTCACCACGTCCGCCGCACGCGCGACAACGCGGCCCGTCACCGTAACGACGCTTTCATTGCGCAGCGATTCGATCACCTTGAAGGCTGGGCCGTCCACCTCCGTCACGATCTGGACCAGGCCATAATGGTCCCGCAAATCGATGAAGACCAGGTCGCCATGATCCCGCTTTTTATGCACCCAGCCGGAGACGCGAACAGTCTCACCGACATGGCTAGCGCGGAGTTCTGCGCATTTGTGGGTCCGATAGGCGTGCATAAATTATTTCTTTCCCGCTAGGATCAGGGCTAAATCAAGAAAACGTCAACAGGGGGAGGTCCGGGCCTTTGTCAACCCGTACTGGCCTGTTAAGGGGCGGGATCATGTAAGTGAGCCTGCCCCTAGCCGGGCCAGCCAATAATAAGATCGTAGTCCATATGCAAATTCATCCGTTGATTACCGACACCGACACCCTTGCCAGCCTGTGCGACCGCCTTTCCCGATCCGAGTTCGTCGCGGTTGATACCGAATTCATGCGCGAAAACAGCTATTGGCCGGACCTGTGCCTGGTGCAGATCGCCGACGACAAGGAAGCCGCCGCCATCGACCCAAAGGCGCCCGGCCTGGACCTTTCCCCGTTGCTGAAGTTGCTGACGGACAATGACGAGGTGCTGAAGGTCTTTCATGCCGGCGGACAGGATATTGAGATTATTCATAACCTTACCGGCAAGACCCCCTATCCCATGTTCGACACGCAGATCGCGGCGATGGCGCTGGGTCAGGGGGAACAGATCGGCTATTCCAACCTGGTCGATGCCTATCTGTCGATCAGCCTCGACAAGGGCGCGCGGTTCACCGACTGGGCGCGGCGGCCGCTCGACAAGCGGCAGATCGACTACGCCATCGGCGATGTGACCCACCTGTCCAACATCTTTCCCCTTATGCTCGACGAACTGCGGAAAACCGGGCGCGGCAGCTGGCTCAATCAGGAAATGGAGCGGATTTGCGACCCCAGCAATTATGTGACCCTGCCCGAGGACGCGTGGAAGCGCGTGCGCATCGCCAGCCGCAAGCCCGACGTGTTGGGGCGCTTGAAGGCGCTGGCCGGATGGCGCGAGCGGGAAGCGCAGGACAAGAACCTGCCGCGCGGGCGGATCATCAAGGATGAGACGCTGGCGGACCTGGCCTCCCACGCGCCGCGCGCGCAGGAGGATCTGGGTAAGGTGCGCGGGCTTTCCGCGGCGTGGAAGGGCAATGACATCGGCGCGCGCCTGATGAATGCGCTGGCCGAGGCGACGCCCCTGCCCAAAGAGGAAATGCCCGAGCGCGATCCCCGGCGTCCCGGCCTTACCAAGGACAGCGCGCTGGTCGCGGACCTGCTGAAATTGCTGCTCAAGATCCGGGCCAAGGAAATCAACGTCGCCTCCCGCCTGCTCGCCCGGTCCGACGATCTGGAGATGCTGGCGGCGGGCGTGCGGGACGAACTGCCGATCCTGGAAGGCTGGCGATTTGAACAATTTGGCCGCGACGCCGTTGACCTGGTCGAAGGCCGCATGGCCTTTGCGGTCAAGGACGGAAAACTGCGGATGACGCGGACTTGAAACCTGAGCCCCTCCCCTTCAGGGGAGGGGACGGGGGTGGGGGCCATTGCGAAGCAATGGCTGGCGACAGCCATTTTGCTTGCCTTACAGGCCCCACCCCAACCCCTCCCCTGAAGGGGAGGGGCCTATAGTTTGAGGGAACCAAAACCATGAAGCACCTCACAGCAGCAGCCTTGTTCATCCTCGCAGCCTGCACAACGGCGCAGGGAAGCGAAGAGGTTGTTCCCGTTCATGGCGAGGGCGCTTGCCGGAGCGAGCAGCTCAACCAGTTCGTCGGGCAGAAAGCGGACGCAGCGCTGGGGGCGCGAATGCTCGAGGTATCCGGCGCGCGCGTGCTGCGCTGGGTCGCGCCGGGCATGGCGGTCACGATGGATTTCCGCCAGGACCGGCTGACGGTCACTTATGACGCGGCCTATGTGATTACGCAGGCGAGTTGCGGGTAGGCAGAGCTATAGATGCCGGCTGTCATATGCCCACTGTAGCAAAGCCTGTCTTTGCCTGGGGCGGCAAAGCCGATCACCGGGATTACAATGTTTCACCACTTGAGCTGCGTGGCGCTTGAAGGCCCTCCAGCGAGCAATCTGGCGGCGATCCTCGGCCCCAAGCCTCCGTCCGGAATAATATCGGCAGTACCATTGGAACCACCCGCGTGGATCGTCCGGATATATCCAGCCCTTCTCGATCCAGACCCGGAGCGGTACGCTCGCCCGCACGCCGAAATAGTTCAATGAACAGTCCGGCGAATAAGGAGCCATCCTGGCGCTTTCAAACCAGCTCGCTGGAAATTCGGCCTCGCAGTCCGTCATATATTTTCCGCAGAAAACGCCCAGGCTGAGCATTTCCGCCGGGGCAAGTTCCGGAAGAAAGTGGGGATCGAAGTCCTCTCCCATGGGTGCAGAGCGCGTATAGCGATAGCCCTGCTGCATGCGATCGTTGACGACCACTTCGACGAGACAACTCATTCGGCAAATCCAGGATGTAATGCGAGGGCCGCAATGGATTGTTCACTCCCCCCAAAATAGACCGGCGCATCCCCCGTCTGCCAAGGCTTTAGCCGCACCATCGCTGTCTCGAACAGCGGCGAGCTTTCATGCCTTGTCAGCCATTCCTTCAATCGCGGGAGGGGTTGCGCGTCGAACCAGCTGCGGTCCGTTGCGGCAAATTGGCGGACGAAGGGCATGATCGCCATGTTGGCGAGGGACCGGCTGTCGCGGCAGAGGTTTGTCCGGCCGGTCAGTCGCTCTTCCAGTCCTGAAAGGATCAGCAGAGCCGCGTCCCTGTGGGCGTGAGGATCGCTGGCGTGGCGTTCGGGATACTTGTACTGGTCGAGATGATGTTTGAAGGGGCCGTCATTGTCCGCGATCAAGCCTTGATCGTCCCCGTCCAGCCCGCCCTCCGGATCGTTGCGGCCGAGCGCCCAGCGCATGATGTCCAGGCTCTGGTCGATGACATCGCCGTTTTCCAGCACAAGCACCGGCACGGTCGCCTTTGGAGAGGCGGCGATCAGTTCGGCGGGCTTGCTGCGCAGGACAACCTCCCGAATCTCGACGGCCTGACCGCTGACCAGCAGCGCCATCCGGGCGCGCATGGCATAGGGGCAGCGGCGGAAACTGTAGAGGATGGGCGGGTTCGTCATTGCATGGTTGTCCGGAGTGCCGGTTTTTGGCCAGTATAACTACGTCTCCCCTGCGAAGGCAGGGGGCCCGCTGTTTTCATCAACCTTGTCAGAAGGAAGCGGGGTCCCTGCCTTCGCGGGGACGACGGTAGATAGGAACGCTTTTGCCCTTGCAAGAGCCCCCTACCCCCGCGTCACGAACGCGCTTTTCAGGCCCATGGTGTTGGCGAGTTGTTTCAGGCGGCGTTCGACGGCTTCTCCGAACAGGTTGGCATGGCGGCTGGCGAGGACGAGCCTCAGGGTGCCGCCCTCCCCCTCCAGCGCGCCCAGTTCCAGCGGGCCGGCGACGCCGCCGCTCAGGCGCTGGGCGAGGCGGATGGCGAGGCCCCAGAGGATGGCGCGGTCTAGGGCCTCGGGCGGGGCGAGGCCTTCCAATTGCGGGGCGACGCCCGTGCCGCCGCCGAGGTGGGAGTAGAGCGCCTGCGCCAGTTGCGCCCGGCCCGCCACGTCAATGCCGACCCAATTGCCGTGCAAGGCGATTTCCAGGCCGCGTTCGGCGCGGAATTCGGGATTGGCGCGCCAGCCGACATCGGCCAGTAGGCAGGCGGCGCGGCGGATGCGGCGCCAGCCCGCGGGATCATTGCTGAAAATGGGCGCGATCCAGCGGTCGATGAGGTCGCCATGGCCGCGAAAACGCCCCTGCTTCTCTCCCTCCTCCGCCGCTGCCGTCAGGAGCGGGTCGAGCGCCTTCACATTGGCGGGCAGGTCCCGGAACAACAGGCCCTCACGCAGGCCGAAAGCCGACACGACGAGGTTGGACGTGCCCAGCTGGCGCACCATGGCGGCGAGCAGCAGCGCGGCGTCCGACATAGTCGGAATGCGGCTGGGCGAGAGGGACGGAATGGCGCGTAGCCGGGCCTTGTCCGTACTGGCGAGCACGCGAACCAGCCGGGCGGGCGTATCCCGCGCCATGTCATAATGGTGGATGACGGGCAGCGGGAAGCCCGTGAGATACATGTCGAGCCGGGCCAGCGCGCGCCACGATCCGCCCACCAGATAGAAGGGCAGATCGCGCCTCGCCTTGTCCCAGCCGCATTGCTTCAACAGCTTTGCCACATGCCGGTCCAACACATGCGTACCCTGCGCGCGGATGTCGGGAATGCGCAGAACGCCGAGCGGCAGGGACACCGATTCCCGGACTTTCCTGCCCGATACGCGGACCAGCTCCAGGCTGCCGCCGCCCAGATCGCCGACAATGCCGTCGGCGTCCGGTATGGCGGAGAGCACACCGCAAGCGGCGGCCTGCGCCTCCTCCTCTCCCGAAAGCAGGCGGATCGCGAGGCCAAGGTCCGCCGCCCGGCGCATGAACAGAGGGCCGTTGCTCGCTTCGCGCACGGCGGCGGTGGCGACGCAGCGCACCTCGTCCACGTCCATTTCGCGGCAGAGCTGACCGAAGCGGGCTAGCGCGGTCAAGCCGCGTTGCATCGCCGATTCCTCGATGGCGCCGGTCTTCGCCAGCGACGCACCGAGGCCCGCCATCACCTTTTCATTGAACAGAATGAAGGGGATGCGGCGCGGGCCGTCATAGACGACCAGGCGGATGCTGTTGGACCCGATGTCGATGATCGCCGTTCGAGCTGTCACTGCGGGGCTTGCCTCATCCTCCTGCGCATATGCGGTTACGGCGCGTTCGGCAATCAGGGTGTCGTGCGCGCTCACCGCCGCCGCCGGAAGCTGAGCTTTGGCACGGCGCCATGCTTGCGAAGGGCCGCGCCGCGCCCGGAAAGCGACGGATTGGTCATGAAATAATGGTGCAGGTTGAACGGCTTGCCGTCCGGATCAAGGCGATGATAGCGGCCTTCGCTGTCCAGTTCCCAGCTTTGCTCATTGTCGATCAGGTTCGCGACCATCACCTGATCCAGTACTTGATCGTGGACCGTGGTATTCTCGATCGGCAACATATATTCCACGCGCCGGTCGAAGTTGCGCGGCATCCAATCGGCCGAGCTGATATAGAGCTTTGCTTCCCGGTTGGGCAGGTCCTTGCCATTGCCGAAGGCCCAGATGCGGCTATGCTCCAGGAAACGGCCGACGACCGATTTGACGCGGATATTCTCCGACATGCCGGGCACGCCGGGGCGCAGGCAGCAAATACCGCGCACGATCAGCTCTATCTTCACGCCCGCATTGCTGGCGGCGTAGAGTTTTTCGATGATGGCGGGATCGACGAGCGAATTCATCTTTGCCCAGATGGTGCCCGGCCGCCCCTCCGCCACATGCGCCGCTTCGGCGTCGATCAGGTCGCACAGGCTGTTGCGCATGTCGCGCGGCGACATGGTGAGCAGGTCCAGCTTTTGCGGCTCGACATAGCCGGTGATGTAGTTGAAGAGCGCGGCGGCATCGCGGCCCGCCCTGGGATCGGCGGTGAAGAAACTGAGGTCGGTATAGATCCGCGCCGTGACCGGGTGATAATTGCCGGTGCCGAAATGGCAGTAGGTGCGGAACTGCTCCCCCTCCCGCCGGACAACCATGGAAATCTTGGCGTGGGTTTTCCATTCGATGAATCCGTAGACGACCTGCACGCCCGCACGTTCCAGTGCGCTGGCCCAGAGGAGATTCTGCTCCTCGTCAAACCGCGCCTTGAGTTCCACCACGGCGGTGACCGACTTGCCCGCCTCCGCCGCGTCGATAAGAGCGCGGATCACGGCCGACTGCTTGCCCGCGCGGTAGAGCGTCTGCTTGATCGCCACGACGTCGGGATCGTCGGCGGCCTGCTTCAGGAAAGCGAGGACGACGTCGAAGCTTTCATAGGGGTGGTGGACGATGATGTCCTTCGTCCGGATCGCGGCGAAACAATCGCCGCCATGTTCCCGGATACGTTCGGGGAAGCGCGGGGCATAGGGTTCGAATTTAAGGTCAGGCCGGTCTTCCTCGACAATGCCGGACAGATCGCCGATGCCGACGAAACCCTCGACTTCGACCACGATCGCTTCATGCCCCTGCAGCATGTCCTGCAGCATTTCCTCCACCGCCGGAGGGACGCCGGTTTCAATTTCCATGCGGATGACGCGCCCGCGCCGGCGGCGCTTGATGGCGCTGCGATAATAGCGGACGAGATCCTCCGCCTCTTCCTCGATTTCGATGTCGCTGTCGCGGATGATGCGGAAGACGCCGCTGTCGCGCACCTCATAGCCGGGGAAGAGAAGCCCGGAAAACCGGCGCAACATGGTTTCCATCGGGATGTAGCGGGCCGGTTCACCCGGTATGCGAACCCAGCGGGAGACGGTGGCAGGAATCATCACCAGTTCCCGCACCCGTTCCTTGTCCGACAACCGGACAAGATCGAAGACGACGCTCAGCCCCTGATTGGGAATGAAGGGAAAGGGGTGCGAGGGGTCCAGCGCCTGCGGCGTGAGTATGGGGAAAATCTGCGTCTGGAAGTGATTTTCCAGCCAGGCGTCGGCCTTTGCGCCCATCGACCCATCGACAACAACTTCGACGCCCGCATGCGCAAGCTCTTCACGCAGATTATGCCAGACCTTTTGCTGGTCGGTCATCAGGCTGTCGGCCTCTGCCTCAATCGCCTGAAGCTGCTGGGTGGGCGTCAGGCCATCGGCGGAGCGCAGGTCGACACCCTGCAACTGCTGCCCCTTCAGCCCGGCCACACGGACCATGAAGAACTCGTCCAGATTGTTGCCAGAGATCGAAAGGAAACGCAGCCGCTCCAGCAGCGGATGCCTGTTGTTGCAGGACTCGTCCAGCACCCGCCGGTTAAAGGCCAGCCAGCTCAGTTCCCGGTTGAAATAGCGTTCGCCAGGAAGCGTGAATGATTGGGGGGCATCGGCTTCCGCCACTTTTTTGTCCTTGTTTATCCGTCGCTGGGAGATTCCGGCTTTTGCCGGGATGACGCAAGCGAAATATCCCCGATGCCTGCCCGGTGCAGCACCTCTTTGGCGAATGGGACCGAAATCTTGCGGGATTGTGACAAGGCGGCGTCGTTGAGGCAGGTTATGGTTGCGGCTATGGCGGCATAGCTTCGCTCGATGCGGCGGTGAATATAGGCCGGAATGTCGGGCGACCAGGCAGCGCCGCAGTCCGCCAGGCCTTTTTCGATCAGCGCCAGCGCCAAAGAGTCATCGGGTTCCTCGATCGCCACATGCGGCGCGGCAGCGAGGCGCGAGCGCAGGTCCGGCAGGGCTATGTCCCACATGGCGGGCGGCTGGTCGGCGATGAGCAGCAGGGGATAATGCCCCATTTGCGCATTGTTCCAGGCGTGAAAGAGCACTTCTTCATCCGCGTGCTGCGCATCGTCGATCATCTTTCCGCCGGTCTTGCGGACGAAAAGCCGGCCGAGCGTGGAGCGGCCGGACTTTGGCGGGCCGGTCAGGACGCTGGTGCGGACGGGCCAGATGCCCCAATGGTCGAGATGCCGGACCGCCAGCCGATTGCTTTCGCTCTGCAGAAACGTCCCGTCCTTGTCACGTCCGGTCCAATCCAGCGGGAGGCTGATCTGGCTCATTGCCCGTTCGCCGCAGCCCCTGCCGACGGCGCCCGGCGCTGGATGCGCATCGTATTGCCCGATATGGCGACCGTCCAGCCCCGCGCCGCGAGCGCCGCGCGCAGAGTTTCCGGGGTTCCGGAATAGCTGACGCTCATCACGGAGGTTCCGCCCAGGGCAAGGCTGCTGGTGACGGCGCCGCGAACGCCCGGAATGGAACGCAGGGCCGCTTCGCCCTGTTCGACCGATCCGGCGTCCGGCGTATCGAACTGGACGGAGATCGACTGGACCCCGGCCTCGCCGTTCACGTCCGCCTCGACGGCCGGTTCCTCGACCTCTTCCATCTCCAGATCTTCAGGATCGACAGGCTCTTCGATGATAAGGGAAGGATCGGCGCGAAGGATGCCGTCCGTCAGCGCCCTGGTATAAAGGCTGTCCATCCGTTCGACGGCTTGATCCATCATGGCCGGAATGCCACGGCTGCTCGCCACGCGCAGCACGAAGGTACCGATCAAGCGATTGTCCGGGCCATAGCGGGCGGCAAAGCGGCCGATGACCGGGCCGCTGGGCCATTGCCGTTCCAGACGCGCCACCGGGATGATGACATCGGCCGCACCATATTGATCGAGCAGCACCCGCCACCAAAGCCTACCCCGGCGGCCCGCCTGCCCTCCATTCAGGACCAGGGGGTCGGGGCCAGCGCCGCTGGTGCGCACATAATCGATGGCGCGGTCGCCGGTGCGGAACCGCGCCCAAGCCTTTTGCCATTCGCTGCGATTTTCATAGGCCTCCATCGTCCCGCCATCGGTAACGATGGGAAGGACGAGTAGCGGCGGCGAACGCAGGGCGCTGACGCGAACACCCAGAAGTTGCCCCGCCCGTGCGCGGTCGAACAGCACGCCCAGGGTCGCGATATAGCGATTGGGGCCGATCTGCTCCCTTTCCACCACAATGCCGGAGACCATGCTTTCCAGCACCGAGTCGCTGAGTTTGGGAACCCCCGCGCCGGGGTTCATCTGCTGCCAAATCTTGCGCCAACCCTTGCGCTGCGCATCCCGCCAGCCAGCGTCACGGGCCCGTTCAGCGCTGTCGGCAAAGACATCCACCTTCACGCCATCGACCTGAAAATCGCCCTCGCTGCTGATCGGCGGGACACCGCGATCGCCCTCGATCTGGGCGAAAACCATCGCTCCCGCCCCGACAGAAGCGAGTGCAATGGCGATGGCGATGTTACGAAAACGGGTCCTGGTCATGCGCACCGCGCCCTTTTGGCGACAATTGCGTGGAAATCCAAGAAAGATATCGGTAGGCGCGGCATATGACCCAGAAAGATGATGTTCCCGAGTCCTATAGCTATGCCCAGGCGGGCGTGTCGATAGCCGCCGGCAATGCGCTGGTGCGCGCCATCGCGCCGCTCGCCAAATCCACCAGCCGTCCCGGCGCGAATGCGGAACTGGGCGGATTTGGCGGCTTTTTCGACCTGAAAGCCGCCGGGTACAAGGACCCCCTGCTGGTCGCGGCCAATGACGGCGTCGGCACGAAGCTGAAGCTCGCCATCGACCATGACCGGCATGACGGCGTGGGAATCGACCTGGTCGCGATGTGCGTCAACGACCTGATCGTGCAGGGTGCCGAACCGCTGTTTTTCCTGGACTATTATGCGAGCGGAAAGCTGGAGAGCGGGGTTGCCGAGCGGGTGATCGCGTCCATCGCCGACGGCTGCAGGCAGGCGGGATGCGCCCTGATCGGCGGCGAAACGGCCGAAATGCCGGGCATGTACGCGGCCGGCGATTATGACCTCGCCGGATTCTGCGTCGGCGCGGTGGAGCGGGAACAGGCGCTGACGGGCAGCCGGGTCGCTGAAGGCGACGTGCTGCTGGGACTTGCCTCCTCAGGCGTGCACAGCAACGGATTTTCGCTGGTTCGGCGGCTGGCCGCAGACAAGGGATGGAAGCTCGACCGCCCTGCCCTGTTCGATCAGGACGTACTGCTGATCGATGCGCTGATGGCCCCGACGCGAATTTATGTGAAGCCGCTGCTGCCGCTGATCCGGGCGGGCAGGATCGGCGCGCTGGCGCATATCACGGGCGGCGGGCTGCTGGAGAATATTCCGCGCGTGTTGCCCGATCGCCTGCATGCGGTCGTGGACGCGGACAATTGGGAGCAGCCGCGCCTGATGGCCTTCCTGCAGGCGCAGGGGCATATCGAGCCGGAAGAAATGGCCCGCACCTTCAACTGCGGCATCGGCATGGTCCTGGTCGTTCGCGAGGAAGATGTGGCAGAGGTGACGCAGGCGCTGACCCTTGCAGGCGAAAGCGTGGCGCGCATCGGCCATATCGAGGCGGGCGAAAAGGGCTGCACCGTGCGCGGCGGCGCGGAATGCTGGAGCGCGCGGGAGGCATGGAGCGCGAGGCATGTTGGGTAAGTTCCCCTCATGAAAGCCAAAGTCGCCGTCCTCATATCCGGCAGAGGTTCCAACATGGCCGCGCTGGTCTATGCGGCCAAGCGGCCCGAATGCCCGTTCGAAATCGTGCTGGTCGCCGCCAACGATCCCGAAGCGGCCGGACTTGCCTTTGCCCAGGCCGAGGGCATTGCCACCTTCGCCCTGTCCCACCGGGGCATGAAGCGCGCGGAATTCGACGCCGTCATCGACGCGGAAGTCCGCAAGGCGGGCGCTGAATATATCGCGCTTGCCGGATATATGCGGCTGCTCTCACCGGAATTTGTCGGCAAATGGGAAGGCCGGATGCTGAACATTCACCCTTCCCTGCTGCCGAAGTACAAGGGCCTGGACACCCATGAGCGAGCGCTGGCGGCGGGGGACAAGGTCGGGGGCTGCTCCGTGCATGTAGTGACCGCCGAACTGGACGACGGCCCGGTGCTGGGACAGACGAAGGTCGCGATCATCCCCGGCGATACGCCGGACAGCCTTGCCGCGCGGACGCTGATCGCGGAGCACCAGCTGTATTCCCGGGTGCTGGCGGATTATGTGACGCGGGGCCGGAATGAACAAGTGGCGCGATAGGTTCGGCGAACATTCGGCAACCATCATCGGAATCTGCGGCCTTGCCGCCTGGTTCGCGATGCTGTGGTTCATGTTTGGCGACGTGCTCTGACAGCGATCTGCGCGGCGCGTTTCCGGGTCGTTGCTGCCGTCCCCGGAATTGCCCCGGAATGTTGGAAAGCCAACTTGACAGAATTGACACTGAACAGTGTTGAATTTGCAGGATAATTTACCTGTTGGATAGGAAATTGTTGGATCGGGATTTTCCAACATTTCCCGCTGGTTACATAGTTTCACATTTGGAAAGAGCCGGAAGCATCATAGCCTGGGGATAAGGCTGTAGGACAGGGGTTTTTGATGTCCGCTCAGCGCAACAGAGCGGTCGTTCGCCTGCCAAAGGCTCGCTCCTGATTCCGGACAGTCCGCTTTCCCACAGTCAGCGGGAATGACCACAGCGGCCAAAGTTGTGGAAAGCTGCCGTTTCCTTAGAGGCAATCACCGGTCGTGCAGATCGCAACGAGAGCTATCCAAGGCATGGCAAATGCTAAGGCCGTCCCATACACGGCGAAGCCACCCAATTTCGCCAACAAGGGCCACCGATTGAACGGCGAGCCAAGTGCCAACGCTCCCATGTTCCCAGCGACCATCGCAACGCCAAAAAGCACTGCTTCGCGCATTTCGCGCTGCACACCGAAGTCACGGAAGAAATGGGCATAGACGAGCCAGACCATGAAAGGGCCGACAACCATCAACAGAATTGCGAGAAAGTTGCGCATTGATCATTCAGGTCGCATACAAGTTGAATCTCCGCAACGTTTTCGTGTCCGGAAAGGCCGGTTCGGCTTAGTCGGAAAGCAGACTAGCCGTCTGCCGACCGTGCACCAAAGCAATAGCTGCCTCGTTTCTCCCACATTCCTCCGGCATCAAGGCAAGAGTCGGTGGCGACAAACCAACGCGCCCACCAGCCGATGACGATGCCGAGGACAAGGGCGAGTATAAGCCAACGCTTCATTCGATGATTTTGGCGAAGTACAACGATGTCCGCAATGTTGTCGTGCCCGGAAGGTCGGGTTTTAAAATTCGCCTTCCAAGGCCCAAAGCGTCCGGATCGGCCGAAAATTGTAGGAAGCGGACGTGTGAGTTACCAAGCCTTAAGAAGGTATATCTGCCTTCTCGCTTGGGCCAGCGAGGATCATAATTAGCCAGATCAAAGTAACTATATAGAGTAAGTTACTGAAAAATATGGAGAAGAGCAACGTCAGGTTCGGCTCAATCCCTGAACCGACGGAAGCAAACATTTTAGGCATCTGGATCGAAGAATAAAGAATGAACGGAAGTGGCATCAGCCCCCAGTAACCCGTCTTGCCTCGGTCGTGCAGTCGTCGAACCACAGCCGCAGCATAAAGTAAGATTGCCAGTCCGAAGGTCACCGCGAGGTATGTCGCTATCGATCCCGCTGGCATGAACACTGGGTGATTACCGTGAACAGAGATAGAGTAGTGACCGGGCCCGCTTGTGATCACGGCTTGATCTGGGTGCTGCGCAGCGAATTGCTGCATCTCGTGCATTGCATGGGTCATCAGGGGCACGAAAATCGTCATACCTGCCGCCATGATAATAACGAATCCGCGTAAGTCCAAAAGCTCGCTCGGTCTTCGCGTCCAGCAAAATCCAACAGTCTTCTGAAATGCTGAGCGAACGAAATTTTTGCTGACATGCCTTTGCCTTTCCCCGGTGCATGGGTAAGATTGTGGTCAGCTTAGCCCGAGTCAATCACTAACCATGTGATGTCCGCAATGTGTTGCCGTCTGTTGCCATTGCCGATTTCGATGAATGTAGGGCAGTTCCCGCCTCGTCGCGCTTCAAAACCCGCCTGACCGGACCCGGCAACGAGGGGGGTCACCCGCAGGGTGGTGGAGGGGTAGGTGCGCAAAGCTTGCCGTATCCCGCTTACCCCTCCACCGCCTTTCAGGCGGTCCCCCTCCCCAAGCGAGCTTGGGGAGGATTTGGGTTACGTCCGCTTCCCACCCATACAGGTCTTACTCGATGCAGCTCGACCTCATTCCTCCTTGTTCATCTTCAACAACTTCCCAAACTCCAGTGGAAACGGGAAGATGATGGTCGAATTCTTCTCCCCGGCAATGACGTTCAACGACGACAGATAGCGTAGCTGCATGGCTTCTGGCTGCTTGGTCAGAATTCGGGCGGCCTCCAGCAGTTTCTGCGCCGCCTGCTGCTCGCCCTCGGCGTTGATGATCTTGGCGCGGCGTTCGCGTTCCGCCTCCGCCTGACGGGCGATGGCGCGCACCATATTTTCGTTGAGATCGACATGCTTGATTTCGACATTGGCGACCTTGATCCCCCAATTGTCGGTCTGAACGTCGAGTATCTCCTGAATATCGTTGTTGAGCTTGTCGCGCTCCGCCAGCATCTCATCCAGTTCGTGCTTGCCCAGTACCGAACGCAGGGTCGTCTGGGCGAGTTGGCTGGTCGCCTGCATGAAATCCTCGACCTGGATGATCGCCTTTTCCGGATGGACCACACGAAAATAGATCACCGCGTTCACCTGAACCGAGACATTGTCATGGCTGATCACATCCTGCGTCGGCACGTCCAGAACCCGGGTGCGCAGGTCGGTGCGAACCATCTGCTGAACGAAGGGAATGAGGATGATGAGGCCCGGCCCCTTTACCCCCGTGAACCGGCCGAGGGTAAAGACCACGCCCCGCTCATATTCCCGCAGGATCTTGATCGCCGCGGACAGGAACATCAGCAGGAGGAGGATGACCGGGATATAAATGACAAGGCCCGTCAGCATGGCTTATTCTCCTTTATCTTGCGCCGATTCCGCTGGAGCAACATCCAGCGTCAGGCCATCGATCCCCAATACGCGCACCCGTCCGCCCGGCTGTAGAGACCCCCGCGCGCGCGCGTTCCAACGCTCGCCATGCGCCAACACATGGCCTTGGGTCCCGTTCCAGTCCTGCACCTCGCCGATCATCCCCACCATTTCCTCCGCGCCGCTCACCACGCGGGTGCGGAAGGATGAATAGGCCAGTCGGCCGACGAGCAGCACGAAACCCAGGCTGATCACCGCCAACCCGCCCATCAGGGGCCATGAGACGCGGAATTCCGGCAGGTCGGTGTCGATAAGGATAGTCGCCCCCAGCATGAAGGCCACCACGCCGCCAATGCCCAATATGCCGAGAGAGGGCGTAAAATGCTCCGCCACCATCAAACCAAATCCAAGCGCCATCAGCCCCAGCCCGGCATAATTCACCGGCAGCGCCGCAAATGCGTAAAGACCGATCAGCAGACAGATCGCGCCGATGGTTCCGGGGTAAATCGAACCGGGATTGATGAACTCAAAGATCAGGCCATAGAGCCCCACCATCATCAGGATGACGGCGACATTGGGATTGGTGATGGCGCTCAGCAGCTTCGTCCGCCAGTCCGGTTCGACCTGGGTCACGGTCAGCCCCCGGGTGTTGAGGGTCATCGTGCCACCGGCCACGACGACCTTCCGGCCGTGCGCCTTTTGCAGCAATTCATTGATATTGCGGGCTTCGAAATCGATGACGCCCGCCTTCAAGGCCGCGCTGGCCGAAAGGCTCGCCGCCTCGCGCACCGCCTTTTCCGCCCAGTCGGCGTTGCGGCCGCGCATTTCTGCGAGGGACCGGATGTAAGCCACGGCGTCGTTCACCGCCTTTGCCGTCATCGCGTCATTGGGCTTGCCCTCGCCCTTCTGCTTGTCCGCCTCTTCGGGGCCGCCCGTGGGAAGCCCGCCGATCTGCACCGGCGTGGCCGCGCCCACATTGGTTCCCGGCGCCATTGCGGCCACATGGCTGGCATAAAGCAGGAAGGTGCCGGCGCTCGCCGCCCTTGCGCCGCTGGGGCTAACGAAGGTCGCGACCGGCACGGGCGAAGCCAATATGTCGCGGATGATTGAGCGCATCGATGTATCCAGCCCGCCCGGCGTATCGAGCCGGAGGATCACCAGCGGCGCGCCCTCATCCGCTGCCATATCCAGCGTTCTCGACACATAGCTGGCGGTCGCCGGACCAATGGCGCCGTCCAGGTTGAGCACAATAGCGGGCGGCCGCGTCTGTTGCTGAGCCATTGCCAGGGTAAAGCCGAAGAATAAAAGCAGCAGGCAGCACAGAAGGCGCCACCCGGGCTGCCCTGATCCCAATGATTGGTCCGCCGCCATCGGCCTGCTCCCTATCGAGCGGCACTATAGCATGGCGGCACGCGAAAGCCGAATGGGGCGCAATGTCCGGCGGTTAGTCTTCCCGCAGTTGCAGCGCGCGGGCGAACACCGCTTCGAACATTTCGGCGGTCAGCCGGCCGGTATTGGTGTTGTACCGGGAGCAATGATAGCTGTCGATCAGCCAGCGCCCATCAGGCATGCGGTGCTCCGCGCCATGGCCGAACCGCGCCTTGGGCAGCTTGCCGCCCAGTATCTTGACGGCCGATTGGTGCGCGATCTGCCCCAGCGCAACGAACACCCGCGCCTTGGGAAGCGCTGCCACAGAACGGGCGAGGAAGGGACGGCAGGTGCGGATTTCCTCCGGCGTCGGCTTGTTCTGCGGCGGCAGGCATTTGACCGCGTTGACGATGATGGCGTCCCTCAGGATCAGGCCATCATCCACGCGGCTCTCATATTTGCCCTCCGACAGTCCGAATTTTTCCAGCGTGGCGAACAGCAAGTCGCCGGCATAGTCGCCCGTAAAGGGCCGCCCGGTCCGGTTCGCGCCGAACTTCCCGGGAGCAAGGCCGACAATGGCGATGCGCGCGGCCGGATCGCCAAAGGCCAGCACAGGCGCGTTCCACCAATCGGGGAACTCGGCACGCATCTGATCCCGGTAAGCGACGAGCCGGGGGCAGAGCGGGCAGTCGCGGGGCGGTTCGCTATGCGGAATGGGGCTTTCAATCGGCATGTCCGCGCGATAGGCGCAATGGCATGCCCAGGGCAAGCTACGCCATCGCACTCGGTTCCAACCGGCCGCACCATATTTATGGTTCGCCGCGCCGTGTGATTTCGGCGGCCTTTGGCGCGCTCAACACCGGCGGCCTGCATCTTCGCGCCTGCTCGCCGGTCATCGAGACCCCGCCTGTCGGTCCGTCGCGGCGCACCTTCGCCAATGCGGCGGCGATCGTGGAGAGCGAGCTTGATCCCGACGAACTGCTTTCCCGCCTCAAAAGGATAGAGCGCACCTTCGGCGCCCGTTCGGGCCAGCGCTGGGGCGCGCGGACGCTGGACCTGGACATTGTGCTCTGGTCCGGCGGCATCTGGACGCAGCGGCACCTGGCCGTCCCCCACCGCGCCTATCGCGAACGCAGCTTCGTCCTCACCCCGCTCGCCCATATCGCGGCGGGCTGGCGCGACCCGGTGAGCGGCCTCACCGTACAGCAACTCCACGCCCGCGTAAAAAAGCCAAAGCCGGTTGACCGCAATCCAAAGCCCGACTAGGTGAAGCCCCTCACACGTCCCGCCACCACACTGGCGGCGCGCGGGCCCTTAGCTCAGTCGGTAGAGCAACTGACTTTTAATCAGTAGGTCGCTGGTTCGAATCCAGCAGGGCTCACCATAACAAGCGGAAAACAAAGATATTTCGACAGACGCCGGAGCCACCAGCCGGGCGGTCATTGAAAATCTAACAATTCATCTAACAAAAAACGCCCCAGCCGAAGCCAGGGCGCTCTTGATGGTGGAATGGATCAGTCAGGCTTTGCGGTTTCGCGGCTCACAAGTTGGAGCCTCCTGAAAGCCCGGGACGCTTCAGTTGTTTCTGCTGTCGCGACGTCCGTGGCCGGCCGCCGTTTGAACTGCCGTCGAGCATGGCTGCGGTCGAGGTGCAGGATCCGGCCTTGCCCAACGACAGCGTGAAGCGGCCTCCCATGATCCCCAATCGCCCTTGCATGGCGGTCATTGCTTCGTTCGGACAATCGTCGGCGACCGCTCTTCGTCATCCAGCAAAATTCTGATCGCCGACCCATCGGGATCCTCGAACTGCCCCGAGCGCAATGCCCAGAAGAAGGCGAGCAACCCGGAAAGCCCCATGAACAGCGCGACGACGATCAGCAGCGCGACGATATTCATTGCGCCGCACTCCTCAGGCGAAGGGCATTGGCGACGACGATGAGCGAGGAGCCCGACATGGCGAGCGCGGCCATCAAGGGGGTGGCATAGCCCATGATGGCAAGCGGCACGGCAATGACATTATAGCCGATGGCGAGCGCAAAATTCTGCCGGACGACCGCCATGGTCCTGCGGGCAACCTTTACGGCGGTGGCGACCGGGGCAAGGCTGTCCCCCAGGAAGACCGCGTCGGCGGCGTTCTGGCTGGCGTCGCTGGCGGACGCGGGCGCCATGGAGACATGTCCGGCGGCAAGCGCGGGACCGTCGTTGAGTCCGTCACCCACCATCAGTATCTTCGCGCCACCAGCGGAGAGCCGGCGCACCAGTTCCAGCTTGTCCTGCGGATGCATGGCGCCCTGCGCCGTCAGCCCGGTCATGGCGGCGACGGGGTATAGGGCGGTTACGCGGTCGCCGCTGGCAATCAGGCCGGGCAGGCCCATGTCCTGCAGCTGCCGCACAGTATCCGCTGCTTCGGGGCGGATCGCGTCGTTGAAGAGCAGCGGACGGGGCGGACGGATGCCCCGCACATAGCTGGTAGCAAGATTGTCATGCAACATCGCGTTCACCGGGCGGGACAGCGCCACCACCTCCCCAGCGAACGCGCCGGACACGCCAAGGCCCGGCTCCTCGCTGACGCCGGTCACCGGCGCGGCGGCAACGCCCTCCCGTTCAAGCGCGGTGCGTAGCGCGTTGCTGAGCGGATGGCGGCTGGCAGATGCGAGGGCCAGGATGATGGCCTTGTCCTCAGCGGAGAAGGCATGAAGATTGGCTGGCTCCGGACGCCCCAGGGTCAGCGTGCCGGTCTTGTCGAATATGACCTGATTGGCTTCCGACAGCCGCTCCAGCGCCGACCCGTCCTTGATCAGGACGCCCCGCCGCATGAGCACGCCCGATGCGACAATCTGGGCCGCCGGGACCGCAAGACCCAGCGCACAGGGACAGGTGATGATCAGCACGGCGGCGGCGATCAGCAGCGCCTGGTGCCAGCCTGCTCCCGCAATCATCCAGCCGGCAAAGGACAGCGCCGCCAGCAGATGGACCGCCGGGGCATACAGCCGGGCGGCGCGGTCGGCGATGCGGACATAGCGGCATTTGGATTGGCCTGCCTCCTCCATCAGGCGGGCAATGTCGGCTATGACCGTATCCTCGCGGGCCGCCGTTACCCGGACCGTCACCGGACCGTCCAGGTTCAGCGTCCCGGCATGCACCCGGCCCCCTTTGGCCACCAGTTGGGGGGCGCTTTCGCCGGTCAGCAGCGAGAGGTCGAAGGCGCTGGTTCCTTCGGCAATCACCCCGTCAGCGGCAAGCCGCTCTCCGGCCGCCACCAGCATCTCCATACCGGGCTCGATGTCGGCGGCGCTGGTCCAGCGCGTGCCCTGCCCGGTCTTTACCAGCGCACCCGGCGCGGTTTGCCGGAGCAACGCCGCCACGCCATCGCGCGCCCTGTCGCGCATGACGCTGTCCAACCACCGGCCAGCCAGCAGGAAGAAGAGCAGCATGACCGCGCCGTCGAACCAGGCATGGGGGCCGCCGACGATCGTTTCATACAGGCTGATTCCCGTAGCGAGCAGCACGCCGATGGAAATCGGCACATCCATATTGGTCCGCTTCCGCCGCAATGCGGCAAGGGCGGAGGCAAAGAAAGGGCGACCCGCATAAGCAACCGCCGGCAAAGCGATGCAGGCGGAAAGCCAGTGGAACAGATCGCGCGTCGATCCTTCGGCTCCAGACCAGACGGACACCGAAAGCAGCATGATGTTCATCGCCGCAAAGCCGGCAACGGCCATGGATTTCAGCAGCGCACCGCTCTCTTCGCCACGTTCCGCCGCGATGATCGACGTGATGGGCTCAGCGTCGAACCCCAGCGACCGAAAGGCGGCCTTGAGCGCGGGCACATCCATGTCCGGCAGATGATCGATCCGCACCCGCTTCGCCGTCAGGTTCACGCGCGCCGCCACTATGCCCGCGATTTGCGGCAAGCCGCTCTCCAGCTTGGAAATGCAGCCGGCGCAGCGCAGTCCGGGAACGGCAAACAGGCTTTGCACACAGGGGGTGACGCTGCCCTTCGTCGCGGCGGTCGCGTTCATTGCAGGTCCTCGATCAGGCGCATTTCACGGCCGTCCGCCTTGATGTTGAAATGAACGATCCAGCGTCCGGCGGGCAGCGGCGTTGCGGCGCGATACTGTCCGGGGCGGATTTCGGTAAAGCCGAATGTCCGCTCGGGGGCGCGGCCGAGCGGGTGCCGCGCCGTGGCCGTAGCGCTTGCCCCTTGCAGCGGCCCCCGCTCGCTTGCGAGCATCAGGTCGATCCTGCGATCGCCATTGAGGCCGATCTGCTCCTGCCAGCCAAGGGTCTTCTGCGCCCGAGCCTCGCCCAGCCAGCCATTGAACTTCTGGCTTGCGACATAGCTGTTATCGACCACCGTTCCGCCAAAGGTGCCCGTGGCGAGCATCGCCATCAGCATGTTGACGGCGATCACCGTTCCGAAGAAGGCAATCATGATGGCGGCGATGTGGCGGCCGGAAAATGGGGTGGCGGATTTCTGGGTCATTGGCTCCCCTCCGGGCGTTCGAAATGGGCTTCATCGCTGCTGGCACCGCCATCGCTGTCGAGCGCGCGGACGGTGAAGTGAAAGTCTGTCCGGCTCGGCCCCTCCGCCGGCAAGGCGACATAGACGCGGCTCTTGGCGACGCTGTCGGCGGGGACCGCGACCCGTACGGCACGCCTTGCCTGCTCGCGGCTTTCGCCTTCGGTCCACAGCAGCGCGCCCGGCAGGTCTTTCACGCCGATCTCCATGTCGCGCGGCCGCGCCTCCATGTTGCGGATCTTGATCGTATAATTGTTGCGGATCGAGCCATCCGACAGACGCACATAAAGCGGATTGCGGTCCTGCAACGCGCTGAGGTCGAGCCGCGTACGCGCGCCCAGCGCGAAAAGCATGGCGAGACCAATGCCCGACCAGATGGCCAGATAGACGATGGTGCGCGGCCGGAAGAGCGTCTTGAGGATTGGTTGCGACGTGCCGCCCGCCGCCTCGACCTTCGCGTCATCCTCGGTGCAATAGTCGATAAGGCCCCTGGGTCTGCCGATCTGCGCCATCACCCTGTCGCAGGCGTCGATGCACAGCGCGCAGGTGATGCAGCCGATCTGCGGCCCTTCGCGAATGTCGATGCCGGTCGGGCACACCTGAACGCACTGCACGCAGTCGATGCAGTCGCCGAAGCTCTTGTCGTCCGCCGCTTTCTTGATCCCCCGCGAACGCGGCTCCCCGCGCCAGTCCTTGTAGGTGACGATCAGGGACTTCTCGTCCAGCATCGCCGTCTGGATGCGCGGCCAGGGGCACATATAGATGCACACCTGTTCCCGCAGGAAGCCGCCCAGCGTGAAGGTTGTGGCGGTGAGCACGGCCACGGTCGCATAGGCCACAGGCGCGGCCTCGCCCGACCAGAATGCGCGCGTGAGCGTCGGCGCGTCGGCAAAATACATGATCCAGGCGCCGCCGGTCCAGAAGCTGATGAACAAATAGACGGTCCATTTTAGGCCGCGCTTCGCGATCTTCTCTGCGCCCCAGGGGGCTGCCTGCAACCGCAGCTGCGCATTGCGGTCGCCGTCGATGAAGCGGTCGAGATGCTGGAACAGATCAGTCCAGACGGTCTGCGGGCAGGCATAGCCGCACCAGGCGCGCCCGACGGCGGACGTGACCAGGAACAGGCCAATCCCCGCCATGATGAGCAGGCCCGCCACATAATAAAATTCATGAGGCCAGATTTCGATCGCGAACATGTAGAAGCGGCGATGGGCCAGATCGACCAGCACCGCCTGATCGGGCGCATAGGGCCCGCGATCCCATCGGATCCACGGCGTTGCCCAGTAAATGGCAAGCGTCACCGCCATGATCGCCCATTTGAGGCGCCGGAACGTCCCATCCACCGCCTTGGGATAGACGGGCTGGCGCTTCTGATAGAGGCTGATCTTCTCGGCTTTCATGTCACGGCGTCATTCCTGCGGGGGCGGAATCTCCCGGATCCTGGGATTGTTGCGAAATCCTTTTTACCGTCATCCCCGCGAAGGCGGGGATCCATCTCCTGAGCCAACCGCTTGATTTTACGTCGTGAGATGGATTCCCGCCTGCGCGGGAATGACGAAAATTGGGAAGTGCCTGCTTCAAGGCCGCCCATCGCCCGCATCCTTCTGCGCCAGCGTCTGTGGGATTGGCGCATTCTCGCCGCCGCCCAGGCTGTGGACATAGGCCGCCAGCATCCGGATCGTGACGGGGTCGAGCTTGTCGTGCCAGGCGGGCATCACGCCAAAGCGGCTGTTGCGGACTGTTTCCGAAATCGTTTCCCGGTCCCCGCCATAAAGCCAGATGGCGTCTGTCAGGTCGGGCGCGCCAAAAGTCCGGTCGCCTTTGCCCGCCGGGCCATGGCACACCGCGCAATTGTTCGCGAACAGCGCCGCGCCGCGCCTTGCCGCCGCGCTTGCCTTTTCTTGGCCGCTGATGAAGCGGCCATGGGACGTCACATCGGCGATCGCGGCCTCGTCCAGCATCTGGTCGCGGCCAAAGGCGGGCATTTGCGAGAAGCGTGTTTCCTGATGCCCCGGATGGCGCACGCCATGGGTCAGCGTGAACTCGATGGCTGCAAGATCGCCGCCCCATAGCCATTCGTCGTCATTGAGGTTGGGATAGCCTTTCGCCCCAGCCGCGCCCGAGCCATGGCATTGCACGCAATAGACCTTGAAGGCCGACCGGCCGCCCTCGACCGCGGCCTGCATCAGAACCGGATGCACGGGCAGTTCTTCGGCCGGAAGCCCGGCAATGGCGCGCCGCACGGCCGCGCGGCCTTTTTCCTGCGCCGCCAGCTCCGCTTCCAGTTGCCCCCGGCTCGACCAGCCCAATATCCCCTGCGTCGCGCTTTCGACGAGCGGCCAGGCCGGATAGAGGATCACATAGATCAGCGACCAGAAGATGGTCGCATAGAGCGTCCAGAGCCACCAGCGGGGCATGGGGGTGTCGAGTTCCTCGATGCCGTCCCACTCATGGCCCTTGAGCGCGGTGCCCGTGGCCTTGTCGATGCGCTTTTGCTCGTCAGCCATCATTTCTGTCCTCATCGAAGATCATGCAGGCGGCATCGCGATGATGGCCGCGCGCTGCGGGGCGGAAGGTCCATGCCGCAAAGCCCATGAAGACGAGCGTCATGAACAAAAGGCCCCAGCTGTCGGCGAAATGTCGCAGCGCTTCGTAGCTCATCGCGGCTGCTCCTGCGCGGCGGCGGCCTCAAAGTCGACGAGCGTGCCAAGCATCTGGAGATAGGCGACCAGGGCGTCCATCTCTGTAAGCTTGCCCGGATTGCCGTCGAAATCCCGCGCCTGCGCCTTGGGATAGCGGGTCAGCAGATCGGCCGCTTCGGCGTCAGGATCGGCCTGCGCGGCAAGGTCGGCATTGGCGGCCTCAATGGCTTCCTTCGTATAAGGAACGCCGACGCGGCTCAGCGCCATCAGGTCCGCGCGCATGTCGCCGGTCTTCAGTTCCCGTTCGGCAAGGAAGGCATAGCCCGGCATGATCGATTCGGGCACCACGGCGCGCGGATCCTTCAGATGCTGGACATGCCATTCGTCCGAATAGCGCCCGCCGACGCGCGCCAGATCGGGTCCGGTGCGCTTCGATCCCCATTGGAACGGGTGGTCGTACATGCTTTCCGCCGCCAGGCTGTAATGGCCATAGCGTTCCACTTCATCGCGGAAGGGCCGGACCATCTGGCTGTGGCAGTTGTAGCAGCCCTCGCGCATGTAGATGTTGCGGCCCGCAAGCTCCAGCGGCGTATAGGGGCGCACGCCCTCTACCTTCTCGATCGTGTTGTCGATCCAGAAGAGCGGAGCGATCTCCACGATCCCGCCGATCGCCACCGCGATGAAGGCAAAAATGCCCAGCATCGTGACGTTGCGTTCCAGCCTGCCATGGTCGAGCAATTTGATTGCCATCTTCCCGCTCCTTATTCGGCCGGCACCGCGACCAGCGGCTTGTCGCTGGCGGGGTCATAGGGGGTCTCGGTCATGGGCTTTTCGGCGCGCAGCCTGCCCGCGATGGTCATCCAGATATTGACCACCATGATCACCGCACCAGCGAGGTAGAGCACCCCGCCTGCCGCCCGGATCAGGTACATGGGGAACATCGCCGAGACGACTTCGGAGAAGGCGTAGACCAGATAGCCATCATCCCCATATTCGCGCCACATCAGCCCCTGCATGATGCCCGCGACCCACATGGAGGCGGCGTAGAGCACAATGCCGATGGTCGAGAGCCAGAAGTGCCAGTTCACCATCCGCAGGCTATACAGCCGCTCCCGTCCCCACAGGCGCGGGACGAGATAATAGAGCGCGGCAAAGGTGATCATGCCGTTCCACCCGAGCGCACCCGAATGGACATGGCCGATGGTCCAGTCGGTATAGTGCGACAGGCTGTTGACCGCCTTGATCGACAACATCGGTCCTTCAAAGGTCGACATCCCGTAAAAGGCGAGCGCCATTACCATCATGCGGATGATCGGATCGGTGCGAATCTTGTCCCATGCGCCGTTGAGCGTCATCAGGCCATTGATCATCCCGCCCCAGCTCGGCATCCACAGCATGATCGAAAACACCATGCCGAGCGTCTGCGCCCAGTCGGGCAGCGCGGTATAGTGCAGGTGATGCGGTCCCGCCCAGATGTAGAGGAAGATCAGCGACCAGAAGTGGATGATCGACAGCCGGTAGCTGTAAACCGGCCGTTCCGCCTGCTTCGGCACAAAATAATACATCATCGCCAGAAAGCCGGCGGTCAGGAAAAAGCCGACGGCGTTATGGCCATACCACCATTGCGTCAGCGCATCCTGCACGCCCGCAAAGGCGCTGTAGCTCTTGCTGCCCAGCAGGCTGGCGGGCATGGACAGATTGTTGACGACGTGCAGCATCGCAATCGTCAGGATGAAGCTCAGGTAGAACCAGTTGGCCACATAGATATGCGGCTCGCTGCGGCGGATGATGGTGCCGACGAAGACCGCCAGATAGGCGACCCAGACAATTGTAAGCCACAGGTCGATATACCATTCGGGTTCGGCATATTCCCGCGCTTCGGTAATGCCCATCAGATAGCCGGTCGCCGCCAGCACGATGAAGAGCTGGTAGCCCCAGAAGACGAAGCGCGCCAGGCTGGGAAAGGCCAGCCGCGCGCGGCAGGTGCGCTGCACGACATAGAAGCTGGTCGCGATCAGCGCATTGCCGCCAAAGGCGAAGATGACGGCCGAGGTGTGGAGCGGCCGCAATCGGCCGAAGCTGGTGTATTCAAGGCCAAGGTTGAGCGCCGGAAAGGCCAGCTGAAGCGCGATGAACAGCCCCGCCGCAAATCCCGCAATGCCCCAGAAGAGGGTCGCAATGACGCCCCAGCGTACCGGGTCATCGTCATATTTCCCCGTATCGGCAGGCACCCGCAGGATGCCCTGCGCGATCGCGCCATAATCGGCGCGGGTCATGGTGGCCCACATCGCGATCAGCGCAGCCAGCGCGACAATGCTCATATGCACCGCAAAGCCGGTGTCGGCGGCGAAGATGGCGGCCATCGCCGCGAGCAAGGCAGCCGCCAGCCAACCACCGGATTTGATTACCAGATTTTCCATAGCCTTCCCCGCTTCGGCGCCTATGCCCAGCTTCCCCGCGCTGCTGCACTGCAGCACCGCTCGACGCATTGACTCATGTCAAACCGGGGAAAGTTCGTCTCTACGGGAATGTCCGTAGCGCCCTGAATTCAGAGGGTATTAGCGATGCCCCATGTCCACTTCCGGTCATGCAGACAAAAAAGGAGGCGAACGCATGATACGTCCGCCTCCAGGTGAGGAGCTCTTGAGTTCAGGAAATTTTAGAATCGCATGCCCAGCCCTACGCCCGCGACAATGGGGTCGAGGTGCACGCGCACCCGCTGCACGCCCGCGGCGGTGGTGCTGAGGCGCGCGGTGGTGTCGATGTCGATATATTTGATGTCGAAATTCACGAATATGCGCTCATTCAGATCCACGTCCACGCCTGCCTGAAGCGCCCAGCCAAAGCTGTCGGACATATGCACTTTCGTGGGTCCGACCGCTCCTTCCAGCGCGCCCGAAGCGTCCTCGGAATAGAATAGCGTGTAGTTGACGCCCGCACCGACATAGGGGCGCACCGGCCCTTCGGCGATGGGATGATATTGCGCTGTCAGCGTCGGCGGCAGCACCCAGGTGGAGGCGAGCTTGCCAATGGCGCCGGTCGTGCCGGTCGTGCCGCTGGCGCTGTGTTTGGTGGTGGCGGCGATCAGCTCGAACCCGATACGGTCGGTCGCCATATAGCTGATGTCGATTTCCGGCATGACGCTGTTATCGACCTTCACCTCCTCGCCGGGAAAGCCGGGCAGCACGCTGCCGCTGTCCTCATTCGGCGCGACCATGATGGCACGCACGCGGACAAGCACATCTCCCTGCTTGGCTTGCGCCGGCATGGCAAGAAGCGCGGCAGCAGCGGCGGCGGGTACGAATAAAAGCTTCATCATCATTGTCTCCATCCCTGAACGATTGCCGTGGAGATGGAACGGAATGGGGGGCGTTTCATTGACGCGGCGCAACGATTGGCTTGACCAAGGTCAATGAAAGCGGGAGCGCCGGACGTCATGGTTGCGGCATGTGGCCCTATTATCCCGAACTTCTGGCGGCACCTGTGCCGCGCTACACAAGCTACCCCACTGCCGCCGAATTGACGGAGCAAGTCGGCGCGGCGGAAAGGGAGCGGGAACTTGCGCGCGTCGAGAGGGACGCCTCGCTGTCCCTTTACGTCCACATTCCCTTTTGCCGGGAAATCTGCTGGTATTGCGGTTGCAACACCGGGGCGGCCAACCGGCGGAACCGGCTTTCGGCCTATCTGGAAGCGCTGGACCGGGAAATCGCGCTGGTGTCGCGAAAGCTCGGGCATCGCGGCATCGTCCGCCACATCGCCTTTGGCGGCGGCAGCCCCAACGCCATCGCACCGGTCGAATTCGTACGGCTGCTTCAGCACATCCTGCTGAGTTTTCCGCACGACGATCCCCAAATTGCAGTGGAGGTCGATCCCCGCATCCTGGACGATCAATGGATTTCCGTCCTGGGGGCGACCGGCGTGCACCGCGTCAGCATGGGCGTCCAGACCTTTGCGCCCCATGTGCAGCAGGCCATCGGGCGGGTGCAGCCGGCCACCATGATCGAAAGCGCCACAGCACGCCTGCGCGCGCAGGGCATTGAGTCGATCAGCTACGACCTGATGTACGGGCTGCCGGAGCAGAGCCTGGGCGACATCGATGATACGCTGGAGCGCAGCATCGCGCTGGCCCCCGAACGGATCGCGCTGTTCGGCTATGCCCATGTGCCGCAGCTTCTGCCGCGCCAGCGCCGGATAGACGCGACCCGGCTGCCCGGACAGGCGGAACGCTTCGCCATGGCCAGTCATGGCTATGATCGCCTGACCGCCGCCGGCTATGAGGCTGTCGGCTTCGATCATTTCGCGCTTCCGCAGGATGCACTGGCCCAGGCAAGGCGGGAGGGGAAACTTCGCCGCAATTTCCAGGGCTTCACCGCGGACCCGTCGGCGGTGTTGATCGGCCTTGGCGCCACCGCGATCAGCAGCTTTCCGGGCGCGATCATTCAGAATGAAAAAAATGCCGGCCGCTATCGGATGCGCCTGTCGGCGGTAAGGCTTCCCGCCGAGCGCGGCGTGCTGCGGAGCGATGCCGACAGACGGCGCGGACAGGTCATTGAGCACATTCTCTGCCACGGGCAGGCACGTATCACTACTGATATGCTGGGCAGCGCCGCCGACCTAGAACTCGCCCGATTGGCGGACTATGGATTGGTGACCTTCGATGGAGCATTGCTGCGACTTACCCCTGACGCGCTTCCTTACGCCAGGAGCATCGCGGCGCTGTTCGACGCCTACCGGCAACCGGGTGCAAAGACGTTCAGCAATGCGATATGAACAAATGAACAGGACCGCCCTGTCGCTGGCGGCGGCGCTGGCGCTTGTTCTGCCTGCCCCCGCTGTGACGCAGGGACTGGTTTTCGTCCCGCTTTGCAATGGGGGTTACCTGCCGCTCCCCGTCGGGCAACGCGACAATGGGGACAATGAAAGGAAGAACTGCCGCGTCGCCTGTCATGCCGGCGACAATCGCAGAACCGCTTCGCGGCGCATAAGATGAAGGAAATGGTGCAATTGTGAGCAGCGTGAATGATCAGAAGGTGCAGCTTCCCTATGAGCAGATGGGCGGGGGCGACATGGTGCGCCGCTTTGTGGACCGCTTTTATGACCTTATGGATTCCGATCCCCGCTACGCCGAGCTACGGTCGCTTCACGCCGCCGATCTTCAGCCCATGCGGGAATCGCTTGCCAGCTTTCTCTCGGCATGGCTGGGCGGCCCACGCGACTGGTTTGACCAGCGGCCGGGCGCTTGCGTCATGTCTGCTCATGCTAAAATACCGGTGACTCGCGAAACCGCCGGACATTGGACCGACGCCATGGCCCGCGCACTGGCGGACAGCGGGGTCGAGGCGGCGCTGGCGGACAGGGTCAACGAGGCGTTCGAGCGGATGGCCATGGCAATGGCACGGCGATAAGGGGCCGCCTGCTCTTCGAAATTTATCTCTGTCGTGCGGCGATCTTCGCGATATTCTGCGCTGAAGTCTTCAGTAAAGCCGCACGCCGATATCGCCACCCGCTGTATGGCCCCCTGTTTGAAAGTTGCGCCCGCGACAGAGGCGCGCCTTTGACCAGGACAATGCTGTTCGAGCGGGAACGGCATTTCGCGGAAGCCAACGAAACGGAATGGCAAGCGGGAATCGTCACCCTGAGCTCATTTCAGTGTCCAGTTGCCCATCACAAAGCTGTTGGCATCCGCCCTTCCAAGCCGTTAAACGGCTGCATGACCCACGCTTCCTACCCCGCCCTGCGCCTACGCCGCACTCGCGCATCCGCCTGGAGCCGCGCTCTGTTCGCGGAAAACAGTATCGGACCGCAAGACCTTGTCTGGCCGCTGTTCGTGACGGAGGGCAAGGGCGTCGAGGAATCCGTTGCCAGCCTGCCCGGCGTGTCGCGCTGGTCGGTCGATCTGATCGTCGCGCGGGCGAAGGAAGCGCGCGAGGCGGGCATTCCCTGCCTTGCCCTTTTCCCCAACACCCAGCCCGGCCGCCGCAGCGCGGATGGCAAGGAAGCGCTCAATCCGGATAATCTGATGTGCCGCGCGATCAAGGCAATCAAGGACGCCGCGCCCGAAATCGGCATCCTCACCGACGTGGCGCTCGACCCCTATACCAGCCATGGGCAGGACGGGCTGATCGACGAGGCGGGCTATGTCCTCAACGATGCGACGGTCGATGTGCTGACCGGCCAGGCGCTGGTGCAGGCGCAGGCGGGGGCGGACATCATCGCGCCCAGCGATATGATGGACGGCCGCATCGGCGCCATCCGTGCGGCGCTGGAAAGCGGGGGCCATCACAATGTGCAGATCATGTCCTATGCGGCCAAATATGCCAGCGCCTTTTACGGCCCCTTCCGCGACGCCGTGGGCTCGCGCGGGCTGCTCAAGGGCGACAAGAAAACCTATCAGATGGACCCGGCGAACAGCGACGAGGCGCTGCGCGAAGTGGCGCTCGACCTGACCGAGGGGGCCGATAGCGTCATGGTGAAGCCCGGCCTCCCCTATCTGGACATCGTCCGGCGGGTGAAGGAACGGTTCGAGGTACCGGTCTTTGCCTATCAGGTGTCCGGCGAATATGCGATGATCGAGGCCGCCGTCGCGGCTGGCGCGGCCGAGCGCGATTCCATGGTGCTGGAAACACTGATGGCGTTCAAACGCGCCGGGTGCAGCGGCGTGCTGACTTATCACGCTCTCCACGCGGCGCGGCTGATGAAAGGATGACGATGGACCCGCTGATCCTGCCGCTGGGCGGCAAAGCGCCGAAGATCCATTCCAGCGCCTTCATCGCGCCGGGCTGCAAGATCATCGGCGACGTCGAAATCGGCGAGGACGCCAGCATCTGGTATAATTGCGTGATCCGCGCCGACGTAAACCGCATCCTCATCGGTGCGCGCACCAATATCCAGGACGGCACGGTCGTCCACTGCGACAGCGACAAAGACGGCAATGGCGGCTATCCCACGATCATCGGCAATGACGTACTGATCGGCCATATGGCCATGCTGCACGGCTGCACCCTGAAGGATCGGGCGTTTGTCGGACTGGGCGCGATCGTCATGGACGGCTGCGTCATCGAAGGCGACGCGATGCTCGCCGCCGGCGCCATGCTGACGCCCGGCAAGACGATCGCCCACCGCCAGCTATGGGCGGGGCGGCCAGCCAAATATATGCGGGATCTGAGCGATGAAGCCGTCACCGGCATGCGCACGGGGGTCGAGCATTATGTCCACAACGCCAAGGCGCATATGGGAGCGGTAAAGGCGATCTGAGCAACACGGAATGATGCGTAATGGGTCGTTGCTGGCATAACTTCCCTCTGCCCTTCAGGGGAGAGGGTGGTGAGGCGAAGCCGAACCGGGAGAAAGGAAGTGCGGGATTCCGTTGCTGAGAGGGCAACCCGCAGCAGGCCCCTCTCCCCGACCCTCTCCCCTGAAGGGGAGAGGGAGATTATGTCCGCTCCCCGCCCACATCAGCCCCGAACCACCTTCCCTGCTACAGACACGCCTCCAGGAAGGGCTGGTCGAACCCGAATTGCTTGGCCTTTTCCAGCGTGTAGGGGCGCAGGCCCATCGAGCGGTATTCGCCGATGATCTTCCCGTTTTCGTCCTCGTCATGATATTCGAACTTGAACAGTTCCTGGGTGACGATGACGTCCCCCTCCATGCCGATGACTTCGGTGACGTTGGTGACGCGGCGTGACCCGTCGCGCAGGCGCTTTACCTGAACGATCAGATCGACCGAATCGGCGATCTGCTTGGAAATCGCTTCCTTCGGGATCTTGATGTCGCCCATCAGGATCATGTTTTCCATACGGCCCAGGCATTCACGCGGGCTGTTGGAGTGAAGCGTACACATGGAGCCGTCATGGCCGGTGTTCATCGCGGCCAGCAGGTCGAAACATTCCGCGCCGCGAATTTCGCCCAGGATGATACGGTCGGGACGCATACGCAGCGCGTTCTTCACCAGATCGCCAATCGTGATCTCACCCTGGCCCTCCAGGTTCGCCGGGCGCGTTTCGAGCGGCAGCCAGTGCGGCTGCTGCAGGCGGAGTTCGGCGGCGTCTTCGATGGTCAGCACGCGCTCGCCCGGATCGATCATCTTGGACAAGGCGTTCAGCATCGTCGTCTTGCCAGAGCCGGTGCCGCCGGAAATGACGATGTTGAAGCGGCTGGCCCCCGCGATTTTCAGCGCGGTGCACATCTTGTTGCTCATCGCACCCCATTGGGCGAGATTGTCGAGCGTGATGGGCTTGGCCGAAAATTTACGGATGGAGATGGCGGTGCCGCGCAGCGACAGCGGCGGGACGATGACGTTGACGCGGCTGCCGTCCTTCAGGCGGGCGTCGGCGAGCGGTGTGGTCTGATCGACGCGGCGGCCGACCTGGTTCACGATGCGCTGGGCGATCTGGAACAGATGCTCCTCGTCCCGGAACTGGATGGGCGCGATCTGCAGCTTGCCCTTCTTTTCGATATAGGTCTGCTCGGGGCCATTGACCATGATGTCGGTGACTTCCGGGTCGGCCAGCAGCTCCTCGAGCGGCCCAAGGCCGAGCAGCTCGTCGATCAGCACCTTTTCCAGCGCGAACTGTTCACGGCGGTTGAGCGTCAGTTTCAGTTCGGCGAGCACCTCCAGGATGATCGGGCGGAATTCCTCCGCCAGTTCATCCTTGGTGAGCGTGGCTGCCGCCTCCGGATCGACGCGCTCGAGCAGGCGGGGGAGCACCTGTTCCTTGATCTTGTGAACCGAGGCTTCAAAGCCTTCCGCCTTCTGCTGGACATGCTCGGCATTGGCCCGGTCGTCGAGCCGGGCCAAGGCGTCTTCCGACACGGTGCGCGGGGTGGCAGGACCAGCGTCCGGCAGGCTCGAGGGATCGATTGGCGGAAACTGTTCCCCGCCATTGGCTTCTGCCCCGGACGGTCGGGCTGTTCCTCCGCCCTGCATGGGCCGGGCCACGCCAAAGGCCGGACGCCCGCCGCCAAGTCCGTTTTTCCGTCCAAAAGCGCTCATAACTCTCCGCCAAGTCACTGGGCTGAAATGATCTGCGACCAGCAGTGGTGAATAGGACGGAAACTTTTACAAATGGCTAATGAGGGTGGTGGCCAGTGTGGCGGAAGCGATGTTATCCACCTCGACAGGCTGTCATCCTGTCCATTTTTCAAGGCGGCATCTCCGTTCGTGTCGAGCCCTTCGACTGTCTGCCAAGGCAGGCGCTCAGGATAAACTGCCTAGGGCAAGTCGAGGCACGCTGCGTCACCTTGGACGTCCCTCGACTACGCTCGGGACGAACGGAAATCAGTACTCAAAGCATTTCTTCTGTCGCGCGAACCGTTGCAACGAAACGCCGGCTGCGCGCCTTAATCGTCGATCTTTTCGGCCAGGACCGTCAGGCCCTTTTCATTGACCTCGGCAAAGCCGCCTTCGATGATGATCGTTTCGGGGGCTGCATTGGCGCTGGCATAGACCTGAACCGCGCCGTCGCGGATGGTGGACATGAAGGGCGCATGCCCCTCCAGCACGCCGAAATCGCCCTCTGCGCCGGGCACGACGACCATGTGAACGTCCTCCGAACGGACGAGCTTGGCTGGGGTTACGAGTTCGAAGTGTAGGGCCATTTTCTAGTCTCCCCCCTCCCGCTTGCGGGAGGGGTCGGGGGAGGGAATGTCATGTAGAGAAGAAGGCCAGTTAATAAAGGCCCTCCCCTAACCCCTCCCGCAAGCGGGAGGGGAATTTGCTTACGCCGCGTCCTGGGCCAGCTTTGCGGCCTTTTCGATCGCTTCGTCGATGCCGCCAACCATGTAGAAGGCCGCTTCGGGCAGGTGGTCATATTCGCCTTCGACCACGGCCTTGAACGACTTGATGGTGTCCTCGACCGCGACGAACTTGCCGGGGATGCCGGTGAAGACTTCGGCGACGTGGAAGGGCTGCGACAGGAAGCGCTGGATCTTGCGCGCGCGGGCGACCGTCAGCTTGTCCTCTTCGGAAAGCTCGTCCATGCCCAGAATGGCGATGATGTCCTGCAGCGATTTGTACTTCTGCAGCGTCGATTGCACCGCGCGGGCGGTTTCATAATGCTCCTGCCCGACAACGCGGGGTTCCAGAACGCGGCTGGTCGAATCGAGCGGGTCAACCGCCGGATAGATGCCGAGTTCGGAGATCGCGCGGTTAAGCACGGTCGTCGCGTCCAAGTGAGCGAACGAGGTTGCAGGCGCCGGGTCGGTCAAGTCGTCCGCAGGCACGTAAATGGCCTGCACCGAGGTGATCGAACCCTTGTTGGTGGAGGTGATGCGTTCCTGCAGCGCGCCCATGTCGGTGGCGAGCGTCGGCTGATAACCCACGGCCGAAGGAATACGGCCGAGCAGCGCCGACACTTCCGAACCCGCCTGCGTGAAGCGGAAGATGTTGTCGACGAAGAAGAGCACGTCCTGGCCCTCCTGATCGCGGAAATATTCAGCGATGGTGAGGCCCGACAGAGCGACGCGGGCACGCGCGCCCGGAGGCTCGTTCATCTGGCCATAGACCAGCGCCACCTTGGAGCCTTCGGAAATCGCATTGCCGTCGGCATCCTTGGCGATAACGCCGGCGTCGAGGAATTCGTGGTAAAGGTCGTTGCCCTCACGGGTCCGCTCACCCACGCCCGCGAATACGGAGGTGCCGCCATGGCCCTTCGCGATGTTGTTGATGAGTTCCTGGATGAGCACGGTCTTGCCCACGCCCGCGCCGCCGAACAGGCCGATCTTGCCGCCCTTTGCATATGGAGCGAGAAGGTCGATGACCTTGATGCCGGTGACGAGGATGGCCGCGTCGGTCGACTGATCGACGAACTCGGGAGCCTTGGCGTGGATCGGCGCGCGCATGTCGGTGCCGACCGGGCCACGCTCGTCAATCGGCTCGCCGATGACGTTCAGAATGCGGCCGAGCGTCTTGGGACCGACGGGCACGGAGATCTGCGCGCCGGTGTCGCGGACTTCCTGGCCACGGGTCAGGCCCTCGGTCGAGTCCATCGCGATGGTGCGGACGGTGTTTTCACCCAGATGCTGGGCCACTTCGAGCACCAGGCGCTGGCCGTTATTGTCGGTTTCCAGCGCGGACAGAATCGCGGGCAGCTGATCGGGGAAGGTCACATCGACAACGGCGCCGATGACCTGGCTGATCTGGCCGACAATGGCGCTGCTGGGGGTGGAGATGGTCGCGACGGGTGCGGCTGCTTCGGGAGCGGCCTTTTTCGCGGCCGGCTTCCTGGGGGCCTTCGCCTTGGGTGCTTCGGTTGCCATGTCTGTTTCCTTGCCTACGATTTTTTAGAGCGCTTCCGCGCCCGAAATGATTTCAACGAGTTCGGTGGTGATCGCCGCCTGACGCGAGCGGTTATACTGGATGGTCAGCTTGTTGATGAGGTCGCCGGCATTGCGCGTCGCATTGTCCATGGCGGTCATCGACGCGCCCTGCTCGGACGCCGCATTTTCCAGCAGCGCGCCGAAAATCTGGATGGCGACGTTGCGCGGCAGCAGCGCGGACAGGATTTCCTCCTCGTCCGGTTCATATTCGACCGCCGCCGAACTCGCTTCGCCTGCGTCAGCGGGGATGGCGACCGGGATGATCTGGCGGACAGTGGGTTCCTGCAGCAGTGCCGAACGGAAGCGGGAGTAGAAGAGGTGGGCGACGTCGAACTTGCCCTGCTCGAACAGTTCCATCACCTGAGCGGCGATTTCCTGCGCCTCGTCATAGCCGATGTCGCGGATGCCGGTCGTGTCGAACTGCGCGATCGTCTGCTTGGGGAACAGGCGGTTGATGACCGCGCGGCCCTTGCGGCCGACCAGGAAGAACTTCACCGTCTTGCCTTCGGCCTGAAGCTCTTCGGCCTTCAGGCGGGCAGCCTTGACGATGTTGGAGTTGAACGCGCCGGCAAGACCGCGATCGGAGTTGCACACGACCAGCAGATGCATCTGATCGCTGCCCGTTCCGGCGAGCAGGCGGGGCGAGGAGGAACTGATCGTCACCTTGGACGCAAGGCTGGCCATCACCGCCTCAAGCCGGCTGGCATAGGGCCGCGCCGCTTCCGCCGCGGCCTGCGCCTTGCGCAGCTTTGCCGCAGCGACCATCTGCTTGGCCTTTGTGATCTTCTGGGTCGATTTCACCGACCCGATCCGGACTTTGAGTTCCTTGAGGCTAGCCATGGCTTCCTGTTCTTACATCCCTTTTTCCGTCATTCCGGCGAAAGCCGGAATCTCCCTCGGCAATGTTCGACTTTGCCTCACGAGACCCCAGCTTTCGCTGGGGTGACGTTCGATTCAGTTACGCAAACGTCTTGCCGAACGCATCCAGAGCGGCGACCAGACCCTTCTTGGCGTCGTTGGTCAGGTCCTTGGCGTCACGAATGGCGGAAAGGACATTGGCATGGTCGCTACGCAGATAGCTCAGCATCTGTTCTTCGTAGCGGGTGACGTCGCCAACCGCGATATTGTCCAGATAGCCGTTGGTGCCCGCGAAGATCGATGCGGTCTGCTCTTCGAACGGCATCGGCGAGAACTGGGCCTGCTTCAGCAGTTCCGTCAGGCGCGCGCCGCGATTCAAAAGCTTCTGCGTCGAGGCGTCGAGGTCCGAACCGAACTGGGCGAAGGCCGCCATTTCGCGATACTGCGCCAGCTCCAGCTTGATCGAGCCCGACACCTTCTTCATCGCCTTGGTCTGTGCGGCCGAGCCAACGCGGCTCACCGACAGGCCGACGTTGATCGCCGGGCGGATGCCCGCGAAGAACAGATCGGTTTCAAGGAAGATCTGGCCGTCGGTGATCGAAATCACGTTGGTCGGGATGTAGGCCGACACGTCGCCTGCCTGCGTTTCGATGATCGGCAGGGCGGTGAGCGAACCCGCGCCATTGTCGCTGTTCATCTTGGCCGCGCGTTCCAGCAGGCGGCTGTGCAGATAGAAAACGTCGCCGGGGTAGGCTTCGCGGCCCGGAGGACGGCGGAGCAGCAGCGACATCTGGCGATAGGCGACGGCCTGCTTGGAAAGGTCGTCATACACGATCACGGCGTGCATGCCGTTGTCGCGGAAATATTCGCCCATGGTGACGCCGGTATAGGGCGCCAGATACTGCAGCGGAGCGGGTTCCGAAGCGGTGGCGGCGACAACGATGGAATATTCCATCGCACCATTTTCTTCGAGCTGACGCACGATCTGAGCAACCGTGGAGCGCTTCTGGCCGACGGCGACGTAGATGCAATAGAGCTTCTTGCTCTCGTCATCGCCCTGATTGACGGTCTTCTGGTTGATGAAGGTGTCGATGGCGACGGCGGTCTTGCCGGTCTGACGGTCGCCGATGATCAGCTCGCGCTGGCCACGGCCGATGGGGACCAGGGCGTCGATAGCCTTGAGGCCGGTCTGCACGGGCTCATGGACCGAGGTGCGCGGAATGATCCCCGGCGCCTTCTTTTCCACGCGCATGCGCTCGGTGTACTGGATCGGGCCCTTGCCGTCGATCGGGTTGCCGAGGCCGTCGACAACGCGGCCGAGCAGGCCCCTGCCAACCGGAACGTCCACGATGGTGCCGGTGCGCTTGACGGTGTCGCCTTCCTTGATCTCCGCGTCGGAGCCGAAAATCACGACGCCGACATTGTCGGCTTCCAGGTTCAGCGCCATGCCCTGCACGCCATTGGCGAACTCGACCATTTCACCGGCCTGCACATTGTCCAGGCCATGGATGCGGGCGATGCCGTCGCCGACGTTCAGCACGGTTCCAATTTCCGAAACCTGGGCCTGGGTGCCGAAATTGGCGATCTGGTCCTTGATGACCTTGGAAATTTCTGCGGCGCGGATATCCATGTTCAGCCTTTCATCGCCTGCGCGAGGGTGTTGAGTCTTGTGCGGATGGAAGAATCGATCATCTGGCTGCCGATCTTGACCTTCAGGCCGCCGAGGATTTCGGGATCGACCTTCAGATCAATGGCAACGTCACGACCGACGCGGGATTTCAGCTGGGCGGCCAGAGCCTTCACCTGCGACGCATCCAGCGGATGGGCGGTGGTGACTTCGGCGGTGGTTTCGCCCTTGTGATTCGATACCAGCAGGGTGAAGGCGCGGATAACGCCGTCAATTTCGGCGAGGCGGCGATTTTCGGCCAGCACGCCCAGGAAGTTCTGCGTCAGGCGGTCGATCTTCAATGACTCGCTCACCGCCTTGACGGCGGCGGCCGCTGCGTCGCGGCCGACCAGCGGGCTGGTGGTAAGCGCCTTGAAATCGGGGGATTGCTCGAGCGCGGCCTTTACCGCGGCGAGGCTCTGCCCGACCGAATCGAGTTGCTTGCTGTCGCGTGCAAGCTCAAACAGGGCGAGTGCATAGCGCCCCGCCAAGCTTGCCTGAATACCGCCGGAATTCTCCACGCGCCCTCATTCCTCCAGTTCGATATGCCGGTCATGACAGAAGGGGAGGCAGTAGCTGCCCCCCGATGACTGCGGGCCGGTTAGCAGGGGAGTGCCCGCTATGCAAGACGGACGGACAAACATTGGCGAAGGAATTTGCTGCATGTGCGATATCTCCGTCCGGCAGGGCGCGGGCGGAGGCGGAATGGCGGCCTGCTACTTCGCCTTGACGCAGGAATAGACCAGCCTCTCATTGGGGCGGGGCGGCAGGATCGCGCGCAGTTCCGCTTCCATGGCGGCCAGTTCCGTCAACCGGGCGGGATCACGGGTACATTGGCTGGCGCTCAGGCGGCCTTGAATCTGCCGCGCATTCTGCATGGTCGCGGCATCAGGCAAATAGCGTTCGATAATATAGGTGCCGGTTGCCGGATCGAAGCTGCGCACGTCGATCGTTGCGTTATCGCCGGGCAGAACGCTGCGAGACCAGCGAGTGCCCGACTGGCCAAACTGCGTTTGCCCGTTGACGCAACCGTTCGCGCCCCAGTCGAGCGTCACGTCGCTGATATCGGAAACGGTGATGCGGCTTCGGCTCCCATCGATTCGGCAGATATTCTTGCCCAGGGGCTGACGGATATTCGCCGTCTGACCCATATGCTTGGGCAGAAGGAGTTTGGCGCGGTCATCGATGCTGCTGAAGCTGGGCCGGGCGATGAAGGTCACGATGGCGCCCAGCAGCAGGATGCCGGCGCCCACGCCCACCGCGATACCGGGCTTGCGTTTGCCCTGGTTCACCATCAGCACCGATCCGCCCGTGCCAAGGACAGCGAGCGCGAGCAGCACGGCGGCGATCGCCATGACATTTTCCCGCTCGCTGATGATCTGTTGCTCGGCCTTGTCGCGGGCGGAAAGCATCGCGGCGCGCCGGGCGTCTTCGGCCTGGCGCTGTTCCTCCGCCAGCCTGGCCTGTTCCTCCGCAATGCGGCGCGCTTCCTCTTCCTGCACCATTTCGGCTGACTTGCAGGGCACGCTGGTGCGGGCGAAGGCCACGCCCGCCTGACGCAGGAAGGATGCGATCTCGCGGTTGGATATGGCAAAGCCGAATTCAGCATCGCTGCCGTCGGAGAGCGAGCCGAAGCTGTTGATGCCCAGCACGCGTCCGCAACTATCGACCAGGGGACCGCCGCTATTGCCGCTGGCCATGGGGGCGGTGTGCAATAGGGTATCGAACTGGCGTGACGTGCGCCCCGCCGACACGGTGCCGCTGGATTTGACCGGGCTGAGCGGCTCAATCATGTCCTGAAGGTTCAGGCCCTGCGCCCGATCGACCGTGCCGGGATAGCCGATCGCGACCACGGGCTGCCCATCGGCCACCGCACCGGAATAGAATGTGGCAGGCGGGATGCGGCCCTCCTCCAGCTGAATGAGGGCAAGGTCGTTTCCGGGCGAATAGGCGATGACCTTGCCGCCATAGCTGCGGCGCCCTTCGGAAGGAATGACGCCGATGACGATCGACTTTTCCTCGCGTGTCAGTTCGACCACATGGGCGTTGGTCAGGATCTTGTCAGGGGCGACCGCGACGCCGCTGCCATGGCCGACAAAATAGGCCTCGCTGCCGTCGGTCGCGACCAGAATGACCCGAACGACCCCGCGAGTGGCGGCGGCAATATCCTGGGTATCCGCCCGCGCCGGTGCAAGGGACAATGCGATGAGGCCGGCAAGCACGCCCAGCAGGCGGAACAGTCTGATCATATGGCGCGCAAAATATGCCTTCGCGGGCAGAAGTAAACGGACAATCGCCTTTGGCGCGGCTTTGAACGCAAGCGACGGGAAGCGGATGGACTGATAGATGTGTAAAGTGGAGACATGAACGACATATCTACCATCGACCGGATCGATCCGGATCAGGCCTGGGCGGCCTTTGCGCGGAGGGACCGGCGTTTCGACGGCCGGTTCGTCGTTGCCGTGACCACGACCGGCATCTACTGCAAGCCAAGTTGCCCGGCGCGGCGGCCACGGCGGGAGAATGTTCGCTTTCTTGGCGATGGGAATGCCGCCCGTTCGGCCGGTTTCCGCCCCTGCCTGCGGTGCCGCCCCGATGAGGTCGCGCGCGACCGGCAAGCGGTGGAACAGGCGTTGGAACTGATCGGAAAGGCGCAGGAAGTGCCTGCGCTGGACGCGCTGGCGGCGGCCGTCGGCTATGCGCCGCATCATTTCCATCGCCTGTTCAAGCGGGCAACGGGGGTGACGCCCGCCGCCTATGGCCGGAATATACGGGCGGGGCGGTTGGAGGCGGCGCTGGACGAGACACATCGCGTGACCGACGCCATTTATGACGCGGGCTATAATGCGCCCAGCCGCGCTTATGCCGACGCGTCGCATCGGATGGGCATGACCCCGTCCGCCTGGAAGAATGGCGGTAAAGACGTGGTGATTCGCTGGACCGTCGCGCAGAGCAGTCTTGGCCCCATGCTGATTGCCGCGACGGAAAAGGGTCTTTGCCGGATCAGCTTCGATGAGGGGGAGGCCGACCTTAGCCGTCGCTTTCCCAAGGCGGATATTCGCGCGGGCGATGCACATTTCGCGGAACTTGTGGAGCGTGTCGTGGCGCTTGTCGATCAAGGCGGTCGCGCGGAGGGGTTGCCGATAGATGTTCAGGGCACGGCATTTCAGCAAGAGGTGTGGGAAGCCTTGCGCGCCATTCCGCCCGGCGAGACTCGAACCTATGCCCAGATCGCCATTGCCGCCGGCAGACCGGGCGCTGTGCGGGCGGCCGGTTCGGCTTGCGGAGAAAACCAGCTCGCCATTGTCATCCCGTGCCATCGCGTGGTGCGCAGCGACGGCAAGCCGGGCGGATATGCCTATGGCGAAGAGCGGAAAGTTGAATTGCTCAAAAAGGAGAAATCTCGCCCTTAGCCGATCGGCCGCGCCACCTCTGTCGCCTGGCTGCACTTGTCGGTGTCGGAATGGCCATTGCTTGCCATGCTGGCCAGATAGAAGCCGCCGACGACGAGTACCAGAAAGGCGGTGCTGATGAGGCCCAGATATTTTTCCAGGAACGCCTTGATCGGTGTTCCATATTTCCAGAACAGGAACCCCACCAGCAGGAACTGCGCAGCGCGGGATACGGTACTGGCCCATATGAAGGTGAACAGGCTGAGGCCGATGAAGCCTGCGGTAATGGTGATCAGCTTGAAAGGGATTGGTGTCGCGCCTTTGATCAATATGATTTCCGCGCCATATTCCCGGAGATAGCAGGCGGCCTTGGGGAAATCCTTGGCCAGACCCAGAGCGCTCAGCACCGTTTGCCCGACGGTGTCATAGAGCAGATAACCGATCGCATAGCCGAATAATCCCCCAAGCACGGACGCGACGGTACAGATGATGCCGAATCGCAGCGCCTTGTCAGGATGCGCCAGGCACATGAGGCCGAGTAGCGGATGCGGCGGGATCGGGAAGAAGCTGCTTTCAACGAAGCTGACGCCAAAGAGCCAGCGGGAAGCGTGTTGGTGGCCAGCTTTCTCAAGCGTCCAGTCATAGAGGCGTCTCAGCATTGTAAGGGAATTAGCCGCAGTTGCCCTGTGACGCCAGACATTGTCGCGGCGGCGTTCAGATTTTCTTTGTCAATTTCGCCGACAATCATGCCCGTGTCGGGTTTGTTTACAATTTCCCTGTAAACCGCCCGCATATTCAGGGAGATGCTGGAAATCGGCCGCGCATGATCAGACTGTTCAAACATTATATTCCTCATGCGGTGCTTCTCCTTGCAGCGCTGGATTTCCTGCTGCTCCTGGGCGCGGCGGAACTTGGGTGGGTTTACCGCGCGCAGCAGATCGGCATGGACGTCGAACGCATCGCGACCCGCTATGTCCCGCTGGTAAGTTTCGCCGTCTCCCTGCAGGTCGCGATGATCGCGGTCGGGGTTTACGGGACAGAGGCCTTGCAGTCGCTTCGCTTCGCCACGGCGCGGCTGCTGGTGGCGATTTCGCTGGGCGTCATTTTCCTGTCCGTGCTGTCCTTCATCCAGCCGGGCGCGACCCTGTGGCGGTCCAATTCGCTGTACGCCATGGTCTTTTCCTTCCTGATGCTGATTACGCTGCGCATATTGCTGGGCCAGATGATCGGCGGGGAGGCGTTCAAGCGGCGGCTGATCGTGCTGGGCGCGGGGCCGCGCGCCGACCGTATCCGCCAGCTCGCGGAACGGCGCGGCAGCGGCTTTTCGATTGTCGGCTATATCGCCATGAACGACGGCAAAAAGGTGATTCCGGAGGCGATCGACCGCAGCGCCATCTACAACCTTGCCGATTTCGTCGTGCGGCTGGGCGCGAGCGAGGTGGTGTTGGCGCTGGAGGAACGGCGGAATGCTTTGCCGCTCTCCGACCTTTTGCGGATCAAGACCACGGGCGTGCACGTCAACGATCTTTCCAGTTTCCTGGAGCGGGAAACGGGGCGGGTGGACCTCGACAGCGTCAATCCCAGCTGGTTCATCTTTTCCGACGGCTTTTCGTCCGGGCGCAGACTATCCAGCTTTGCCAAGCGGCTGTTCGACATCGGCGCGAGCTTCCTGTTGCTTGTGCTGACCGCGCCCCTGATCCTGCTCGCGGCGATCATCGTGAAGCTGGACAGCAAGGGGCCGGCCTTTTTCCGCCAGCGCCGCGTCGGGCTCTACGGTCAGGAGTTCGAGATCATCAAGCTGCGGTCCATGCGGCAGGATGCGGAGGTCAGCGGCAAGGCAGTCTGGGCCGCCGAGAACGATCCGCGCATCACCCGCGTCGGGCAGATCATCCGCAAATTGCGCATCGACGAACTTCCACAGGCCTGGAGCGTGCTGAAGGGCGAGATGAGCTTTGTCGGTCCGCGCCCCGAACGGCGGCAGTTCGTCGAGGATCTGGAAAAGCACATGCCCTATTATGCCGAGCGGCACATGGTGAAGCCGGGCATCACCGGCTGGGCGCAGATCAACTATCCCTATGGCGCATCCATTGAGGATGCGCGGCACAAGCTGGAATATGATCTCTATTATGCCAAGAATTACACGCCCTTTCTCGATCTTCTGATCCTGTTGCAGACGCTGCGCGTGGTGCTGTGGCCGGAGGGGGCGCGGTAAGCATGGGGGGCATCCTGCTCTTTGTCGCGGAATGGGGCCATGCGGCGGCGGCGGCCCTGTTCGCCGTGCTCGCCATCTGGGTGTCCCGCCGCAAGGAGCCCATTTTACAGCAGCACCTGCTGGTCGCCGCATTGATGCTGACGGGATTTGCGGCGCTGGCGGTTGCGATCTCCGGCCCGATCAGCACGCTCGCGAGCATGGCGGAAAGCCTGCGCAACATGGCCTGGCTGCTGTTCATGTTCGTCATGCTGCGCCGGGGCGAAGGCAGGACGACCGAACATCCCGCGCCGGTCACTGCCATCTATATGGTGCTGGCGGGCGTGCTGATCGTGCAGATGGGCCTGGAACTGCTCCCGCACGGCAACGATTCCGATGCGGACGTGCTCACCGGCATATTCTTCGTGTCGCTGACGCTGCGCATGATGGTCGCTGTGGGCGCGCTGGTGCTTGTCCACAACCTCTACATCATGTCCGCGCCAGAGGCCCGGTGGGGCATCCGCCTGCCGCTGGCGGCGCTGGCGGCGATGTGGACCTATGACCTCAACCTCTACACCTTTTCCTATCTGACGCGCGGGGATGCGGGGGAGCTTTACGCGATGCGCGGCGTCGCGATGGCGCTGCTCGCCCCGGTGTTCGCGCTCGGCGCACACCGCAACGCCAGCTGGAAGCTGCGGCTGTCGCGCACCGTGACCTTTCAGTCGCTCTCGCTGGTGGCGATCGGCGCCTATCTGATCAGCATGGTCTTGATCGTCACCGTGGCGCAACAGGTCGGCGGGACATATGCGCGGCTGATACAGACCAGCTTCGTCTTCGGCATGTCGGTTGCCGCGCTCGTCCTGCTGCCGTCCAGCCAGTTCCGCGCCTGGTTCAAGGTGAAGGTCGCCAAGCATTTCTTCCAGCATCGCTATGATTACCGCAACGAATGGATCCGCTTCACCAACACGATCGGCCGCCCAGGCAAGGGCGCGGCCCCCTTCTACGAACGGGTGGTGAAAGCCATTGCCGATATTACCGAGTCCCCGGCCGGCCTGCTGCTGCTGCCCTGCGACAGCGGGGGGTTCAGCGTGCAGGCGCGGTGGAACTGGCGCGACGCCGAAGTTCCGGCCGTGGCGATGAGCGCAGTCCAGGTGGCGCAACTGGAGGAAAGCGGCTGGATCATCGAGCTGGATCAACAGCGCGGCGGCGATGACGAGGCGCACATCACGCTACCTGACTGGATAATGGCCGAAGGCCGCGCCTGGGCGCTGGTGCCGCTGATCCATTATGAGCGGCTGGCGGGCGCGGTGGTGCTGGCCCGCCCCCTCCTCGACCGGCAGCTGGACTGGGAGGATCTCGACATGCTGCGCGTCGTCGGCCGGCAGGTCGCCAGCTATATTTCGGAGGCGCAGGGGCAGGAAGCCCTGTCGGAAGCGCAGCGGTTCGAGGAGTTCAACCGCCGTTTCGCCTTCATCATGCACGACATCAAGAACCTGGTGAGCCAGCTGAGCCTGGTCGCGCGCAACGCGCAGCGTCATGCCGATAATCCGCAGTTTCGCGAGGACATGATCGCGACCCTGCAGGAATCGGTGGGCAAAATGAACGACATGCTTGCCCGCCTGTCGCAGCATAATCGCGCCCGCTATGAGGAACCGAGAGCGATCGCGCTTCGACCCTTGGCGGAAGCCGTGGTCCAGGCGAAAAGCCGTCAGCATCCCGTGGCGCTGACGGGCGATGTCGCCGCCTTCGCCTTTGCCGATCCGGTGCGGCTGGAGCAGATATTGAGCCACCTCATCCAGAATGCGATCGACGCCAGCGCGCCTGACGAACCGGTGACGGTGCGGCTGGACCAGCAGGGCGTGCAGATCATTGTCGAGATCATCGACCGGGGCTGCGGCATGAGCGCGGAGTTCATCCGCAGCCAGCTCTTCAAGCCCTTTTCGTCCAGCAAGGAAGGCGGTTTCGGCATCGGCGCGTTCGAGGCGCGCACTCTGGCCGCCGCGATGAACGGACGGCTGGAGGTGGAAAGCCGCGAAGGCGAGGGGAGCCGGTTCACGCTGATCCTGCCCGTCGCCATGCAGGACGCTGAACTGGAACCAGGAAGTAAGGAAAGGGCCGCCTGATGAGCGATAGCCGCCCCAAATCGCTGCCGAAGCTGCTGATCGTCGAGGACGATGCCGGCCTGCAACGGCAATTGCGCTGGGCTTATGAGGATTATGAGGTGCTGGTCGCCGGCAGCAGGGCCGAAGCCATCGACCTGCTGCGCGCCGAAGAACCCGATGTGGTCACGCTGGACCTAGGCCTGCCGCCTGATCCGGACGGCACCAGCGAGGGCTTTGCAACGCTGAGCGAGATCTTGTCGCTGAAGCCCGATACGAAGGTCATTGTCGCCACCGGCCATGGCGCTCGCGAAAGCGCGCTGCGGGCAATCGCGGGCGGCGCTTATGATTTCTACCAAAAGCCCGTGGACATCGACGAGCTCGGCCTCATCGTTTCACGCGCCTTTCATGTGCATGCGCTGGAGCAGGAAAATGCCCGGCTGGCCGAAACAGCGTCGAACGACAATCGGGTTCTGGGGCGGATGATCACCGCCGCGCCGGAAATGCTGAAGGTCGCGCGCACCATCGAGCGAGTCGCCAATGCGGACGTATCGGTCATGCTGCTGGGCGCGAGCGGCACCGGCAAGGAATTGCTGGCGCGCGGCGTGCACGACAGCAGCAACCGCAGGAAGGGCGCGTTCATCGCGATCAACTGCGCCGCGATCCCCGAAACATTGCTGGAGTCCGAGCTGTTCGGCCATGAAAAGGGCGCGTTCACTGGCGCGGTCAAGACGACTGAGGGCAAGATCGAGCAGGCCGATGGCGGCACCTTGTTCCTGGACGAGGTGGGCGACATTCCCCTGCCGCTGCAGGTCAAGCTGCTCCGTTTCCTGCAGGAACGGGTGATCGAGCGCGTGGGCGGACGGCGGCCGATCGCGGTCGATACCCGCGTCGTGTGCGCCACCCACCAGAATCTGGAATCCATGATCGCCAGCGGCAGCTTCCGCGAGGATCTCTATTACCGCCTTGCTGAAATCGTCATCCGCATCCCCACGCTGGCGGAGCGGCCGGGCGATGCGGTGCTGCTTGCCAAGCATTTCCTGTCGCGCTTCGCGCCCGAAATGAATGCCTCGGTCAAGGGGCTGGCCGCCGATGCGCTGGCGGCGCTCGATGCCTGGGCCTGGCCGGGCAATGTCCGCGAACTGGAAAACCGCATGAAGCGCGCCGTCATCATGGCGGAAGGGAAGCTGGTCACCGCCGCCGACCTGGACCTGGACAGCATGGGCGAGGAAGTGGGCGATGTCATCAACCTCAAGACCGTCCGCGAGATGGCCGACCGCACCGCGATCCGCCGCGCCATCGCCCGCACACAAGGCAATATCTCCGGCGCGGCCAAGATGCTGGGGATCAGCCGGCCGACGCTTTATGACCTGTTGAAGCAATATGAGATGCAGGCCTGATCCGATGGGATGGGCCGGCACAACCAAACAGCGTCACCCTGAACTTGTTTCAGGGTCCATTTCTCCTCCCGCACCGCCGCATCGGGAGGCGCGATGGATGCTGAAACAAGTTCAGCATGACGGGGTTGGGACGAGGGATACCGTTGGGATGAATCCAGCACAATGACCCCTCGCATCAAATATTCGCTGACCGCCGCCGCGCTGGTGCTCGCCATCGGTCTCCCAGCCGCCTTCCTTCTCACCGGCAGCGGGGAGGATGCACGCTCCGCTTATGATCGTGGAGCGGCCGCCCTGCAAAAGGGCGATGCGCGGACCGCCCGGATCGAGCTGCTCAACGCGGTCAAGGCCAATCCGCAATGGGGCAGCGCGCGGCTGATGCAGGGGCAGGCGCTGCTGGCGCTGGGCGATGGATTGGGCGCCGAAGCCGAGATCGCGCGCGCGCGATCGCTGGGCGTCGCCACGCCGCTGACCCGTCATCTGATGGCGCAGGCGATGCTCTTGCAGGGGCGCCCGGAGGACGCGCTGCAAGATGCAGCGGCAGGCGACGTCGATCCCCGCTATCGGGCCGAGGCGGAACGCATGCAGGCGCGGGCCTGGCAGGCACTGGGCGAAATGGACAAGGCGGCCGAGGCGTTCGGGCGAATGCTGAAGCTGAAGCCGGAAAGCAGCCGTGGCTGGGCCGATATCGCGCGGTTCCGGCTCGCGCTTGGCGACCGGGGCGGTGCGGTCATTGCCGCCGACCGGGCAGCGCGGGCCGATCCGCGCAATGCCGACGCCATCACCTTGCGCGGCATGCTGGTCCGCGACCAATATGGCCTGCGCGCCGCGATGCCGTGGTTTGAAAAGGCGCTTGCGATCGACCCCAATAATGTCCCGGCGCTTCTGGAGCAGGCCGCGACGGCCGCTGAACTGGGGCAGGCCGGGCGCATGCTGGCGCTGACCCGCAAGGCCCTGTCGCTGGAGCCGGGCAATCCCCGCGCCTACTTCATGCAGGCGGCGATGGCCGCGCGGGCGGGGGACTATGCCCTGGCCCGCCAGCTGCTGCAACGGACGAACGGGGCGATGCAGGACGTTCCGGCGGTCATGCTGCTGACGGGCATATTGGAATATGAGGCGGGCAGTTACACGCTGGCGGCGGACCGCTTTGACCGGCTGCTGGCGCGTCAGCCGTTCAATATGAACGTCCGGCAGCTATTGGGCGCGGCCCATTATCGCGCCGGGGCCTATCAGGCGGCCGCGCAGGCGTTGCAGCCGCTGATCGAGCGGGGCGATGCCGACAGCTACAGCCTGACGCTAGCCGCGCGCATTCATGAGCGACTGGGCAATGCCGCGTTGGTCACGGAACTGCTCGACCGCGCTTCGCTGCCGGTACGGGACGATGCAACCGTATTCGCGGGTGCGGGTAATCCGATCCTGCTCGCCGGAGCGGCCATGGCCGCGCCCGACACGGCCGGAGCCGTCATCCCGTACATCCGGGCCTTGCTGGAGGCGGGGGACGTTGCCCGCGCCGTTGCCAGCGCCCGCAATCTGCAGCAGGCCAATCGCACCGCGCCCGCCGCTCATGTCCTTTATGGCGATGCGCTCTCGGCGGCCGGCCGCCATGCCGATGCGATCGCGGCTTACAAGCTGGCCGCGAACCTGCTGTTCGACGAGCCGACCGCCCTGCGCCTCGTTTCCGCCTATCGCGGCGTCGGCGATCCGGCCCGGGCGATGGGCATCCTCAACCTTTATCTCAGCCAGCACCCGCTCAGCATCGAGGCCAACCGGATTGCGGCCGCGGCGCATCTGGAGGCGAGGCACTGGGATGAGGCAATCTTGCTGCTGGAAGCGCTCCGCCGCCGGATCGGCAATGAAGACGCGCTGCTATTGTCAGACCTTGCCATGGCGCGCCTTGGCAAGGGGCAGACCGCCATGGCGCTGTCGCTGGCGCGCCGGGCCTATGCATTGCAGCCGTCAAGCCCGGTCGCGAGCCATATTTACGGCTGGGCGCGGTACAATGCCCAAGGCGTCAGCCAGGCGAGCATCGACCTGCTGGAAAAGGCCGTCGCCATTTCCCCGCAGCACCCGCTGCTGAACCTCCATCTGGGCGAGGTCTATGCCAAGGCCGGGCTGAACGGCCGGGCGAAGCGGGTCTTGATGGTGGCTGCGGCGACCCAAGGTTTCGACCAGAGCGAGCAAGCGAAGGATTTGTTGCGGGGGCTTTAGGGGACAATGGGATTGGCTGGAATGGTGTGGTTTTTGCCATTCCCCTCCCGCTTGCGGGACCGTTGCAAAAATCACCGTTCGCCCTGAGCCTGTCGAAGGGCACCACTGTTCTTCAAGAAAATAGGGGGCTTCGACCAGCTCAGCCCGAACGGATTTGGCTTTGCTCGACTTTTGCAACGGTCCCGCTTGCGGGAGGGGTTAGGGGTGGGCATACTACCGCGCTATCCTTACAGGCCCACCCCCAGCCCCTCCCGCAAGCGGGAGGGGAGTTTTGGCAGCAATGACCCCCAATCAGTCATCAGGACTTGCCTCCGCAACAATCGAACCTCACTATCGCGGGACGACCCGATCCTGAGAGGAGCCCTTTCCGATGCGAACCCGTCTGCTGATCACCACCACCTTATCGCTGGCCATGACGGCGGTCCTTCTTCCATCGGCCTTGCAGGCGGAAGAAACAGCCCCGCACCATGCCCATGCCGACCCCGCCATTGCGGCGGCCGTGGCGCATCCGGACCGTATGGACGCGAACCGGGCGCGCGACCAATATCGCCATCCGGCCGAAACCCTCGCCTTCTTTGGCGTGAAGCCGACCGACACGGTTGTGGAGATTTGGCCGGGCGGCGGCTGGTATAGCGAGATTCTGGGACCGCTGACCCAGGGCAAGGGCCAGCTCTATCTGGCGACGCCAGCGCGCGGCCTGGAGCGGACAAAGGAAATTGTCGCCAAGCCCGCCATTGCGCATGCGACAATTGCCGTCATCCCAAATGAGGACGGCGCGATGAAAGTGCCCGATGGCGTGGCGGATGTCGTTCTGACCTTCCGGAATGTCCACAACTGGCGCTTCGGCGGCTCGGACAATACGCAGGCTGCCTTCAACCAGATGTTCGCCATGCTGAAACCGGGCGGCATATTGGGTGTGGTCGATCACCGCCTGCCGGAGGAGATGGACAGCGCGCTGGAAGAAAAAAGCGGCTATATGAAAAAAAGCTCGATCCTTGGCTTTGCCAAGGCCGCGGGCTTTGAACTGGTCGCGGAAAGCGATGTCAACGCTAACCCGAAGGACAGCCACGACTGGCCCGATGGCGTCTGGACCCTGCCGCCGGTTCTTCAAAAGGGTGACGTGGATCGCGAAAAATATCTGGCTATCGGCGAGAGCGACCGCCTGACGCTGAAATTCCGCAAACCCGCGACATAAGCGCGGCCATGGCTTGCGTGACTCCGCACATCCTGTAGAGCGATCGGGTGACGACCCATCAAGCCAGCCGCTCCCCTGTCGACGATCACCCGCCCGCTCCCCTCCCCCGGGAAGAGAAGCGAATGACGGCGATCGGCATGCGGATAGTGGCTATCGCCTTTCTGGCGGTGATGCTCGCGGCCATCAAGCTGGCCGGGCAGCGCGGCGTGCACATCATGGAATCGCTGTTCTACAGGCAATTTCTGTCATTGCCGCTGATCCTTGGCTGGCTTTGGATGGGCCCCGGCCTCATGTCCGTCCGCACCGGCCGGATCGGCGCCCATGGCGTCCGGACAATGGTCGGGATGATCGGTATGGTGCTCAATTTTCTATCCGTGACCCTGTTGCCGCTGGCCGAAGCGACGACCATCGGTTTCACCGTGCCGATCTTTGCCACCATCCTGTCGGCGCTCGTGCTGAAGGAAGTTACGGGCATTCACCGCTGGGGCGCAGTCGTGCTGGGCTTTTGCGGCGTGCTGGTCATGGTCCGTCCCGACGCCGGCCATTTCCCGCCACTGGGTGTGGCGATTGCGATAGCTGCCGCCATCATGGTCGCCGTCGTTTCTATTCTGCTCAGACAGATCGGCCGGACCGAAGGAACCGCCACGACGGTATTCTGGTTCACCCTCCTTTCGCTGCCGCCGCTTGGCATCGGCCTGTATTTTTTTGGTCAGAACCACGATCCTGTGACCTGGGGCCTGCTGGCGATCATTGGGCTGGCCGGCGGTGCGGGGCAGCTGTTTTTGACGGCATCCCTGCGCTGGGCGCCGGTGTCGGTCGTGCTGCCGATGGATTATAGCAGCCTCATCTGGGCGACGCTGCTGGGTTGGCTGATATCGGACTACTGGCCCGGCGGATCGACATGGGCGGGCGCGGTGCTGATCGTTGGCAGCGGTCTATATATCGCCTGGCGGGAACGCGTCAGGGGCATCGGCCCTAAATAGGTCAGGCCGCTTTCCGGAACGTCAGGGAAATATTGTTCGCGGGCATATCGATCAGGCCGTGGAAGACCAGACCATGGCCGCGCGCCAGTTCCCGTACTTCATCGACATGGCGCAATCCCCAGGCTGGATTGCGCTCTTTCAGCGAACGGTCGAAGGCAAGATTGCTCGCCGCGGTTTCCACGTCGTTCCGCATATAGGGACCGTAGAGATAGAGCGGTCCGCCGGGTGGCAGAAGCCGCGCCGCGCCCCGCATCAGGCCCTCTGTCGCTTCCCATGGGCTGATATGCACCATGTTGATGCAGCAGATCGCGTCGGCACGCTCGATGCCCCAATCATCGGCCCGCACGTCGATAGCGATCGGTGGAGCGATATTGGGCAGACCGGCTTCCTGCGCCCAGGCGGCGATAGATCCCAAAGCGTCTGGATCCGGGTCGCTTGGCTGCCAGGTCAGCGACGGAAACAGCCGCGCGAAATGCACCACATGCTCGCCGCTGCCGCTCGCCAGTTCAAGGACCGATCCTTGCGCGGGCAAGATGTCGCGAAGGACCGCGGCAATGGCATCCCGGTTTCGGACCGTAGCCGGGGCATGGCGCTTGACCGCGCCTCCGGTGTCGTCGGGGAGCCATGGCCGCGGTCGCTCGCTCATTCGGCGGCTTCGGGCAATGGCGGTTCCGCCCAGACCAGGACCGGCTTCCTTGCGGCCTGCGTCTCGTCCAGGCGTCGGCGCGGCGCATGATGGGGGGCCGACCGGAGCGTCGTATCACCCGCGCGCGCGCGCTGGGCCACGCTGCGCAGCGCCATGATGAACTGGTCGAGCGCGGCCTTGCTTTCGGTCTCGGTCGGCTCGATCAGCATCGCGCCATGGACGACCAGCGGGAAATACATGGTCATCGGATGGAAGCCCTCGTCGATCAGCCCCTTGGCGACGTCGAGCGTGGTGAAGCCCTCGGCAAAGCCCTTGTCGCTCAACAGCGCCTCATGCATGCAGGGACCGGTCGCGCCGAAGGGCGCGTCGAGCACATCCTCCAGACTGCGCAGGATATAGTTGGCGTTCAGCACCGCATCACCGCTCACCTGACGCAGGCCGTCCGCGCCATGGCTCAATATGTAGGCGAGCGCGCGGGTGAACATCCCCATCTGGCCGTGGAAGGCGACCATGCGGCCAAAGCTTCCGCCGTGATGATCCTCGGCCGTTTCCTCCTCGACCAGATGATAGCCATCGCTGTTCTTCTCGACGAAGGGCAAGGGCGCGAAGGGCGCAAGCGCTTCGCTGAAGACCACCGGGCCGCTACCTGGCCCTCCCCCGCCATGGGGAGTGGAAAAGGTCTTGTGCAGGTTGATATGCATGGCGTCGATGCCCAGGTCGCCGGGCCGCACCCGGCCAACGATGGCATTGAAGTTCGCGCCGTCGCAATAGACCAAGGCACCCACGGCATGCACGGCGTCGGCGATCTTTTTCATGTCGCGCTCGAACAAGCCGCAGGTATTGGGGTTGGTGATCATCACCGCCGCGACATCCGGCCCCAGGCGGCTTTTCAACGCCTCCAGATCGACCCGTCCGTCGGCATTGGCGGGAATATCTTCCACCTTGTAACCGCAGAAGGCGGCAGTGGCGGGATTGGTGCCGTGCGCGCTTTCCGGCACCAGCACGACCGAGCGCGCATCACCCCGCGCCTCCAGTGCGGCCCGGATCGCCAGCAGGCCGCACAGTTCGCCATGCGCGCCCGCCTTGGGACTCATCGCGACCGCCGCCATGCCCGTCAGCATCTTCAGCCAATGGGCGAGCTCATCGATCACCGCCAGTGCGCCCTGCACCGTAGAAACCGGCTGAAGCGGGTGAATGTCAGCGAAACCGGAAAGCCGGGCGACCCTCTCGTTCAAGCGCGGATTATGCTTCATCGTGCAGGAGCCAAGCGGAAAAACGCCGAGGTCGATGGCGTAATTCTGGCGGCTGAGCCGGGTGTAATGGCGGACCGCTTCCTGTTCCGACAGGCCCGGCAAGCCAATAGGCCGCCGCCGCTCCAGTCCGGCGAGGCGCGGCGCAACCTTTGGCGCGGGGGCAAAATCGACCCCGGTGGTATCCGCCGTGCCGATCTCGAAAATCAGCGCTTCCTCCAACATCAACGCGCGGTTCCCGGTCGCCGTCGCGGGCGCGGCGGTCTCAGCCTGATCGGGACGCGTCGGGCGGCCTTCGTTCAGCATGCTCATGCCAATATCTCCTCAAGCGCTGCGGCCAAGGCCTCGACATCCTCGCTGGTGCATGTCTCGGTAACGGTCACGACAAGGCCATGACCAATCTCCGGCGCATCGGGGAAAAGCCGCCCCAGCGACACGCCGCCCAATATGTTACGTTCGGCAAGCTGGCGGACGACCGTGCGGGCGTCCCTGTCCAGCACCAGCGTGAACTCATTGAAAAAACCGTCGTTGAGCAAGGTCACGCCCGGCACCCGCGCCAGCCTGTCGGCTGCCTCTACCGCCAACCCATGGTTCAGCATGGCCAGCTCGCGCAGCCCCTTTTCACCGAGCAGCGTCATGTGAATGGAAAAGGCGAGCGCGCACAGGCCGCTATTGGTACAGATATTGGACGTCGCCTTCTCACGGCGGATATGCTGTTCCCGCGTGGAAAGGGTGAGGACGAAACCGCGCTGTCCCGCCGCGTCCACTGTCTCGCCGCACAGCCGCCCCGGCATCTGGCGCACATATTTCTGCTGCGTGGCGAACAGGCCCAGATAGGGACCGCCGAACTGCAGCCCGACGCCGATCGACTGCCCCTCGCCCACCACAATGTCCGCGCCCATTTCACCCGGAGGCGTAAGCGCGCCCAAAGCCACGGGTTCAGTGACCACGGCGATGAGCAGCGCGCCCGCCTCATGCGCCTTTGCCGCGATGGCGCTCTGATCGCCGATCCGGCCCAATATGTCGGGATATTGAACGACGACGCAGCTTGTATCCTTGCCAATGGCCGCAATCAGCGCGTCCGCGTCGGTCGCCGCCTCCAGGCGCGGCGTTTCATGGACCAGCTCGTCGCCCGTAAAGCGCGCCATGGTTTTGGCAACCGAGACATAATGGGGGTGCAGGCCCGACGAAAGGATGGCCTTGCTGCGTTTGGTAATGCGCCGCGCCATGCCGATCGCCTCCCAGCAGGCGGTCGAGCCGTCATACATGCTGGCATTGGCGACATCGCAGCCGAACAGGCGCGCGACCTGCGTCTGGAATTCGAACAGCACCTGCAGCGTGCCCTGCGCGATTTCGGGCTGATAGGGGGTATAGGCAGTCAGGAACTCGCCCCGCTGAATCAGATGATCGACGCTGGCGGGGACATGATGGCGATAGGCCCCCGCGCCCAGAAAAAAGGGCACCTCGCCCGCCGCCATATTCTGCCGCGCCAGCGCCGAAAGATGCCGCTCGACCGCCAGTTCGCTGGCATGATCGGGCAGGCCGGGGATTTTCTCGCTCAGGCGCGCGGCTTCCGGCACGTCGGCAAACAGCGCATCGATGGACGGCGCGCCGATGCGGTGAAGCATCTGGCTCCGGTCGGCATCGGTCAAGGGCAGGTAGCGCATATTTTCTTCCTTCACTCCCCTCCCTTTCAAGGGAGGGGTTGGGGGTGGGTAGCGAGCGAAGCGAGCTATTCAGCGTCGAAGGCGGCTTCGCCGGCCATTGCCGTGCAATGGCACCCACCCCTTCCCCCTCCCTTGAAAGGGAGGGGCTTATGACTCACAACCCGGCAACAAACTTGTTGTAGGCAGCTTCGTTCATCAGGCCCTCCAGCTCCGACGCGTCGGTCAGGCGCAGCTTGAAGAACCAGCCATCCTCTTCCGCATCGCTGTTGACCAGCGCGGGTTCGTCCTCCAGCGCGCCGTTCACCTCGACGACTTCGCCGGATACCGGGGCATAGACGTCCGACGCCGCCTTCACCGATTCCACCACCGCTGCATCGTCGCCCTTGTCGAACGTCGCGCCTTCGGCGGGCAGTTCGACGAACACGATGTCGCCCAGCTGGCCCTGCGCATAATCCGTGATGCCGATGGTGGCGATTTCGCCCTCGACATCGACCCATTCATGTTCGTCAGTAAAATAGCGGCTCATTATTCAAGCTCCTTGGCGATGGTAGCGATGAGGGACAAAGGGCATCGGCGTGACGGTGGCGGCCAGGTGCTTGCCCCGTACTTCGATTTCCAATCTGGTGCCGGGCGTAGCCAGAGCAGCGGGCACATAGGCCATGGCAATGGGCGCTCCGAGGCTGGGCGCGAATCCGCCGGAGGTCACGCTGCCGACTTCCTCGCCTTGCGCTAACACTTTCGCCCCTTCGCGGGCGGGCAGGCGTCCTTCGAGGGCAAGGCCGACGCGTTTGACCGGCGCGCCATTGGCGAGAAGGGCCAAAATGCGGTCCGCGCCCGGAAAGCCGCCTTCGGCTCGCCGCCGCTTCGATATGGCGAAGGCGAGGCCAGCGGTCACGGGATCGATATTTTCATCCAGATCATGCCCATAAAGCGGCAGCCCCGCTTCCAGCCGCAAACTGTCGCGCGCACCAAGGCCGATGGGCTTGACCGCTTCCAGCGCACAAAGTTCGTCGGCAAAGGCCTCCGCCGCATCGGCGGGCAGGCTGATCTCGAAACCATCCTCGCCGGTATAGCCGGAACGGCTGATCCACAGATCATAAGTGCGCCAGCGGAACGCCCCTGCCTGCATGAAGCCGAGCGCATCCACGCCCGCCACTAACTGCGACAGCGCTGCGGCCGCCTCTGGTCCCTGCAGCGCCAGCAGCGCCTGCTCGTCCATATGATTGATGGTGATCTCGTCCGGCAGATGTTCGCGCAGATGGCCGATATCATCATATTTGGTCGCGCCGTTGACGACCATGTAAAGCCCGTTGGTGCGGCGCGTGACCATCAGGTCGTCCAATATGCCGCCATCGGCATCCAGCAGCAGCGAATAGCGCGTCCGCCCTTCCTTCAAGCCGATGATGTCACCGGGCAGCAATGTCTCCAGCGCCCTGTCGGCCCCCTCTCCTGAAAATAGAAGCTGCCCCATATGGCTGACATCGAACAGCCCGGCATGCTCGCGCGTCCAGCCATGTTCGGCCATGATGCCTTCATACTGGATCGGCATCTCATAGCCGGCAAAGCTGACCATACGCCCGCCCCGCGCCCGGTGCCAGGCGTCAAGCGGCAGCAGCGCGTCGCCGGTATCGATATCGCTGTCAGAAAATTCGGCGTCGCTCATGTCTGTTTCGCTTTCATTCGAGGGGATAGAGGATCGACGCCAACAAGAGCGTCCTTCTCCATCACCCCCTCTGTCACGAAACCTGAGAGCTTTGACCGGCGGGTGTGGATTCCGCGCGGCTTACACCTTCGGTGGGACGAAAATATTCCGTCCGCTTTCCAGAGTGCCACCTGACGATGCGGTCCTTTGACCTGAGAGTTTCCGGGGCGGTTGCTCCTTCGGCGGCCTCCTTTTCCGTTGCCGGATAAAGAGGCGCTCTCCCGCATCGCCATCCGCCCGAATCCGGGCGGCGACATGAGACTCTTCGCTTAGCTGATTGTTCCTGTCAACCGCGGCAGTACGGCAATCAGATGACAAATTCATCCGGCAGGGCCGTCACCCCGAAAATTTCCTGATGCCGGGAAAGCGCATAGCGGTCCGTCATCCCGGCGATGAAGTCGGCAATATGGCGGCTCTTGTCCGGTTCATCGGCGTTGCAGCGCTCCGCCCAGCCGGACGCCATCAAATTCGGGTCGGCATGATAAGCGGCGAACAGATCATTGACGATCCGCTGCGCCCCCGCCGACGCGGCCAACTGCCGGGGGTGATGGTAAAGGGTCGCATACATGAAGCGCTTCCAATCGCGCTCGGCGTCCGCCAGTTCAGGCGAGAAACCAGCCAGCATGCGCCCGGCAGCACGAACATCAGCGGCGGTTTCGACGCCGGACGCAGCGATGTTGGCGCGGGTGTTTTCCAGCACGTCATTGACCATCAGGCCGATCTGGTCGCGGACCAGCTCCGGCACCAGCCGCGCGTCGGGCAGGTCGGGATAGCGCGCCTTCACCCGGTCCCAGCTCGTCCGCACGAACGGCACCTCGAGAAGCTGGTCAAGCGTGAGCAGCCCCGCGCGAATGCCATCGTCGATGTCGTGATTGTCATAGGCAATGTCGTCCGCGACAGCCGCCACCTGCGCCTCCAGCGACGACCAGCCGGAAAGGTCCAGCGGGAACAGCGCATCGACCTCCCGCATGGCCCAACCCCGATTGGTCACCGGGCCATTATGCTTGGCCAGCCCCTCCAGCATTTCCCAACTCAGGTTCAGCCCGCTCCAGCGCGGATAGGGCGAATCGAGCAGCATCAGCGTGCGGAGCGTCTGCGCATTGTGATCGAAACCGCCATGGTCTTTGAGCGCTGTTTCCAGCCCCTCCTCCCCCGCATGGCCGAAGGGCGGATGGCCGATGTCATGGGCAAGGCACAGCGCCTCGGTCAGATCCTCGTTAAGGCCGAGCGCGCGAGCAATGGTGCGGCCGATCTGCGCTACTTCCAGGCTGTGGGTCAGCCGGACGCCATAATGGTCCCCGTCGGGTGAAATGAACACCTGCGTCTTGTGGCGCAGGCGGCGGAAGCTGATCGAATGGATGATCCGGTCCCGATCCCGCTGGAACGCATCGCGCGGGCCGCGAGTCTCCCCGCC
>Ga0307412_10000123_pt1 | contig 59156 bp, 47 predicted proteins | sample DK1Cmetagenome_3_FD_203823 | JGI IMG/M metagenome (GOLD analysis project Ga0307412, IMG submission 203823) | Maize rhizosphere microbial communities from greenhouse at UC Davis, California, United States - DK15-C-1 | ecosystem: Host-associated > Plants > Roots > Rhizosphere > Soil | place: USA...
GTTACGCCTGCCTGGTGGCCATCATGGCCATGGGTCGCGGCTACCACCGGGTCTCGCAGAAGCGCCTGTCCGAGCGCACCGCCGAGAACGGCGCGTCGGCGCCCGTGATCACCAGCGCCGGCGCCCTGGTCGACGCGTTGCACGTCATGGGTGCGAAGAAGATTGCGCTGGTGGCGCCCTACATGGTGCCGCTGACCGAACTGGTCATGGACTACATCGCCGCCGAAGGCTTCCAGATCGTGGACTGGCGCGCGTTGGAAATTCCCGACAACCTTGAAGTGGGCCGCCACGACCCCGCCCGCCTGCCCAGCATCGTTGCCGGCATGAACGTCGCCGACGCCGATGTGATCGTGCTGTCCGCCTGCGTGCAGATGCCGTCGCTGCCTGCCGTCTCGCAAGTCGAAGCCGAAACAGGCAAGCCCGTGCTGACCGCCTCCATCGCCACCACCTACGCGATCCTGAAAGAGCTGGGCCTGGACCCGGTGGTGCCGGGCGCGGGCGCCCTGCTCTCGGGCGCATACCCCTATTCCAGGACCGCACAATGAACCACGCAGCCAGCACCTACCTTTACGGCGGCCACGTCCACGCGAACGGCATCCGCCAGCACTATCTTCGCTATGGCGGCAACGAGGGCGAACGCGCCGAACGCCTGTCCGTCATCATCATCCCCGGCATCACCAGCCCCGCCGTGACGTGGGGCTTCGTGGCCGAACACCTGGGCCGTCAATTCGACACCTATGTGCTGGACGTGCGCGGACGCGGGTTGTCGGCATCCGGCCCGGGCCTGGACTACGGGTTGGACGCGCAAGCCGCCGACGTGACGGCCTTCGCCCAGGCGTTGGGCCTGGCCCAGTACGCGCTGGTCGGCCACTCCATGGGCGGGCGCATCGCCGTGCGCGCCGCCGGCCAGAAACCTCGGGGGCTGGCGCGCCTGGTGATCGTCGATCCGCCGGTATCCGGCCCGGGCCGCCGCGCCTATCCCGCCAACCTGGCCTGGTACGTGGACTCCATCCGCCAAGCCACCCAAGGCATGACCGCCGAAGACATGCGCGCGTTCTGCCCCACCTGGACGGACGCGCAACGCCAACTGCGCGCCCAGTGGCTGCACACCTGCCATGAACCCGCCATTGTGCAGAGCTTCGAAGATTTCGGGCGTGACGACATTCATGCCGACTTGCCCGGCATCGCCGTGCCCCTGCTGCTGATGACGGCCGAGAAGGGCGGCGTCGTCGGCGACGACGACGTGGCCGAATGGCAAAGCCTGGCGCCGCAGACCCAGCATGTGCGGGTGCCCGGCGCCGGCCACATGATTCCCTGGGACAACGAAGCCGGGTTCTACGCCGCCTTCGGCGACTTCCTGGGCCGCCCGCTGGACTGAACCGCCGCCCATCCCTTCCCTCTGCCGCCTTCCCAAGGAAATCCCATGTCCGTCAGCGATATCGACCTGATCCACGCCTGGAAACAGGTGCTTGCGCTCTCCCGGCTAGAGGCCGGCCAGATCGTCACCGTGCTTACCGGCGCCGACACGCATCCGCAAACCCTGCGCTGCGCCATCGCCGCCGCGACCGACATGGGCGCCCGCGTCAACCGGCTGGATCTGCCGCCCGTCAATGCCGACAAGTCCATCAGCCGCGACGCCCTGGCCTACCTGGGCACCACGCCGCTGACGGGCAACCCGGCCGCCATCGCGGCGTTGACGGCCAGCGATCTGGTGCTGGACCTGATGACGCTGCTGTTTTCGCCGGAACAACACCAGATCCTGCAGACCGGCACCAAGATCCTGCTGGCGATCGAACCGCCCGAAGTGCTGTGCCGGCTGGTGCCCACGGAAGCCGACCGCACCCGCGTCCAGGCTGCCGCGCGCCGGATCGAGGCTTCGCGCCAGATGCACATCACGTCCGCCGCCGGCACCGACCTGCGCTGCCAATTGGGGGACTTTCCCGCGATCTCCGAATACGGGTTCGTGGACCAGCCCGGCCGCTGGGACCACTGGCCCAGCGGCTTTGTGCTGACGTGGCCCAACGAAGGCCAAAGCGAAGGGCGCGTGGTGCTGGACCGCGGGGACATCCTGCTGCCCATGAAAGACTACGTGACCGAGCCCATCGAACTGGTCATTGAAAAAGGCTACGTCACCCGCATCAACGGCGGATTGCAGGCCGAGATCCTGAAGGAATACATGGCGGCCTACGAAGACCCGGAAGCCTACGCCGTGTCCCATATCGGCTGGGGCCTGCAACCGCGCGCGCAATGGTCCATGCTGGCCCACTACAACAAGGAAGCCCACATCGGCATGGACGCCCGCGCCTTCGAGGGCAACTTCCTGTGGTCCATGGGCCCCAACAACGAAGCCGGCGGCAGCCGCACCACCGCCTGCCACATCGATATCCCCATGCGCCATTGCAGCGTCGCACTGGACGACCAGCCGGTCGTGATCCACGGCGTCGTGCAGGACGAACCCGGGCTGGCCCGCGCCGCCCGCCGCAAGGAAAACAAATGAGCCCCGCTGCCCAAACCATTCCCACCCAAGGCGCCGCCGGCGACATCTCCGCGTATTCGCGGCAAGGCTTTGGCACCCCGTTGCCATTGAAAGCCCCGTTCGGGCTGCTTATCGTCGACTTCGTCAACGGCTTTGCCGACCCCGCCGTGCTGGGCGGCGGCAACATTCCCGAAGCCATCGCGCAAACGCGCCATCTGTTGGCCCACGCCCGCGCGCGCGGCTGGCCGGTGGCGCATAGCCGCATCGTGTTCTCGGACGACGATGCCGACAGCAACATCTTCTGCCTGAAAGTGCCCGCCATGCTGGCACTGAAGGAACATAGCCACAACAGCGCCATCGTGCCGGAACTGGCCCCCGCCGCCGGTGAATACGTGGTGCGCAAGAGCACCCCATCCGCCTTCTTCGGCACCATGCTGGCGCCATGGCTGGCGCAACGCGGCGTGCAGACCCTGCTGGTGGCCGGGTGCGTCACCAGCGGCTGCGTGCGGGCCAGCGTGGTGGACGCGATGCAGGCAGGCTTTCGGCCATTGGTCGTGGCGGACTGCTGCGGCGACCGCGCCCTGGCTCCCCACGACGCCAACCTGTTCGACATGGCGCAGAAGTACGCCGCCGTCATGCCGCTGGAGCAGGCAATCGCCGATACCAACGCCTTGGCGCCGGCCCCACTGTCTGATGCCGGGTAATGGCGGCATAATCCCTTTTCCGGCCCGGACGCCCCCTGCCCCATGAACCTGCCTCAGCCTCACGTACTGGTCGGCACGCTGCTTGCGCACCCTGACGCCTTGCTGATCGTGCGCGAGCCCTCTGCCCCGCCCCGGCCGGCGCCGGGCCAACCCGGCACCGCATCGGATTACGTGCAAGCGACGCCCGAGATATTCATCGCGGTACTTGGCGACAACGCAGAGCCCGGCTGGCGCGTGCTGGCCTTCAATGGCCACGTGGACCTGGGCACGGGCATCAAAACGTCCCTGGCCCAGATCGTCGCCGAAGAGCTGGACATTCCGATGTCGCGCCTGGACATGGTGCTGGGCCACACCGCTACCGCCCCCAATCAGGGGCCCACGATTGCCAGCGCCAGCATCCAGATATCGGCGGTTCCGCTACGCCGCGCCGCCGCGCAGGCCCGCGAGCATCTGCTGGCCATGGCGGCGCGGCAGTGGGACTTGCCGCGCGATGCGCTGCGCGTGCGCGACGGGGTGATCCGCCCGGCAGACAGCAGCGACCCGCGCCAATTGCACTACGGGCAACTGGCGCGCGGCCAGCACACGCGGCTGATGCTGGCACCGCCCGGTCAGGCGGTGCGCCTTAAACCCGTGGAAGACTACCGGATCGTGGGGCAAGACGTCGCCCGCGTGGACATTCCGGCCAAGGCCACCGGCGAACTCAGCTTCGTGCACGATGTGCGCGTGCCGGGCATGCGCCACGGGCGCGTCGTGCGACCGCCCCATCCGGGACGCGACGCCGGCGACTTCATCGGCCATTGCCTGATCGATCTGGACCGGGAATCCGTGGCCCACCTGCCCGGCAACGTGCAGGTCGTGGCGCAGGGGGATTTCATCGGCGTCGTGGCGGATCGCGAAGAACAGGCCATTGCCGCGATGCGCGCGCTGAAAGTCCGCTGGAAGCCCATTCCCCCCGCGCCCCGCCTGGACAACCTGGCCGATGCCATCCGCGCCCAACCCGCGCGCGCCCGGCCCCTGATCGAAGACGGCGACGTCGATACCGCGTCGGCAGGCGCCGCCACGCATCTACGCCGCAGCTACGTCTGGCCCTACCAGATGCACGCCTCCATCGGCCCCTCGTGCGCCGTCGCGGACTTCCGCGATGGCCGCCTGACCGTCTGGACGGGGTCGCAAAACCCGCACATGCTGCGCACCGACCTGGACCGTCTGCTGAAACTGGGTGAAGGCCAGATAGACCTTGTGCGGCTGGAAGCGGCGGGGTGCTACGGCCGCAACTGCGCCGACGACGTCTGCGCCGACGCGGCGTTGCTGTCCATCGCTGTCGGTGCGCCGGTGCGCGTGCAGCTCACCCGCGAACAGGAACACCAGTGGGAACCCAAGGGCACGGGCCAATTGATGGACGTTGCCGCCGCGATCAACGCCAACGGCGATCTGCTGGCCTACGACTTCGCCGTTCGCTATCCGTCCAACGACGCGCCCATCCTGGCGCTCTTGCTGACCGGTGCCATCCCGGGCGAGCCCCGCACGCTGGAAATGGGCGACCGCACGGCCGCGCCGCCGTACCGCTACCCGAACCGGCGCGTGGTTTGCCACGACATGGCGCCACTGGTGCGCGCGTCGTGGTTGCGCGGCGTGTCGGCGCTGCCCAATTCGTTCGCGCATGAATGCATGATCGATGAACTGGCGCACGCCGCCGGCGCTGACCCCGTCGACTACCGCGTGCGCCATCTGGACGATACGCGCGCCATTGCGCTGATCCAGGCCACGGCCGAGCGCGCGCAATGGCACCCGTTCACACCAGGCAGCCGCGGCACGCCCGGCCCCGACGGCCAATTGCGTGGCCGGGGCGTCGCCTATGCGCGCTACGTGCACAGCAAGTTTCCGGGTTTCGGCGCTGCGTGGGCCGCCTGGGTCATCGACCTGCGGGTCGACCCCGCCACCGGCCGCATCCACGTCGAACGCATCGTCGTCGGCCAAGACACCGGCATGGTCGTGAACCCGGACGGCGTGCGCCACCAGATCCACGGCAACGTCAATCAGACGCTAAGCCGCAGCCTGCTTGAAAAAGTCGATTTCGACGCCGCCGGCGTGACCAGCCGTGAATGGGGCGGCTACCCCATCATCGGCTTCAAGGAGCTGCCGCCCATCGACGTCTTGTTGATGCCGCGCCAGGACGAAGCGCCCATGGGCGCGGGCGAGTCCGCCTCGGTGCCCGGCCCCGCCGCCATCGCCAACGCGCTGTTCGACGCCACCGGGCGGCGCTTCAATGAGGCGCCTTTCACGCCCGACGTCGTGCGCGCCGCGTTGGCCAAGCCCGCTCAGACGCTATCGAGCTGAGCGCGATCCACCTGCGCCGCCGCCGACTGCGCAGCCCGCATTTCGTCAAGAAAGATTGGCGCGCACAGGCCGGCGATCAGCGCCGCCAGATCGTGGTCCGCCGCATCGTAGGCATGGCGGCCAGCCAGCAGGTTCAACGAGCCGATCACCCGGCCCTGGTGCCGCACGGGCAGGTTCAATGCCGATTGCAGGCCACGATCGATCAGCATCGACGCCTCGGAAAACACCGAGCGCACATCGTCTTCGTTGCTGGCCACATACAAACGTCCTTGCTCCAGCACATGCTGCGACCAAGGGCCATTTCCCGTTGCCTTGAAGCCGCCCAGCGGGCTGATGCTTTCGTCGGATGTGTACAAGCGCTTCATCAGACGATGCTCTTCCAGATACAGCAGCGCGGTGAACAGCCGATGTCCGAAGGCCGCCTCCAGCAGCCCGGACACCACCTGCCATTGCGCCTCGCGGCTGCTTGCCAATCCCAGGGCGCGCGCGTGGCCGGCCCAGCGCGAAAACACCGACGGCGCCGTCATGCGTTGATCTCCTCAAGAACGACGCCGCGCGTGTTCTTGCCAAAGAACAGGATGCCCAGGCCGCCGACGAGCAGAATCGCCGTCATCATCGCGAACACCCCCGCAAAGCCCAACACCGGATACGCCACGCCCACGATGGTCGGAGACGCGATCGAACCGATCCGCGCAAAGGCCGACGCTGCGCCCATGCCGGTCGCCCGGATGGAGGTGGGATAGATCTCGGCGGTGTAGGTGTACTGGCCCGCGATCACGCCATTCATGCCGAACGACAGCAACATGCTCAGCATGATGATCTGGTGTTCGCCGCTGGCCAGCGCCAGGCCCAGCGCCGACAGGCACGACAACAGCATGTAGATCAGGATCGTGTATTTGCGGCCAATCCTGTCGTTGAAATACGCGGCCGAGAAATAGCCCGGAATCTGCGACAGATAGATCAGGATGGTGTACGAAAAACTCTTGGTGATCGTGAAGCCGCGTTCGACCAACAGGCTGGGAATCCACACCAGGAAGGCGTAGTAGCAGAACAGCACGGTGATCCAGAACACCCACACCAGCACGGTCGTGCCCAGGTAGGTCTTCGAGAACAAGGACGTCAGCTTGTCCATCGCGCTTTGCGGGTTTTCGGCGGCGGTGGCGGCACGGCGCGTGGCGATGGGCGTGGGCAGCGGATGGCCCAGCTTCTGCTGCACTTCGGCCTCGATGGCCGAGCAGATGCGGTCGGCTTCGGCGGTCTGGCCCGTGTGTTCAAGCCAGCGCGGCGATTCAAACAGCGACTTGCGCCACCACAGCAAAAACACCACCGGCACGGAGGCAATCACCATGATCCAGCGCCAGCCGTCGTCGCTCATCGGAACGATGAAATAGCCCAGCAAGGCCGACAGCACGAAGCCGAACGAAAAGAAGCCCGCCAGCGCGCCCGTGAAGCGGCCACGGTATTTGCTGCTGACGAATTCGGCCAGGTACGGCGCGATGATGGCGCCTTCCGCCCCCATGCCAATGCCGGCGATCATGCGCAGGATGTAGAACTCGTGGTAGTTGCGCGCAAACGCGTTGATGAACGTGGCCACGCAGAACAGCATCAACGCCCACATCATGATTTTCTTGCGGCCGTAGCGGTCACCCAGGATGCCCGAGAACAGCGCGCCCACCAGAAAGCCCACGTACGTGCTGCTGGCGATCCAGCCGATCTGGCCGGTGGATAAGCCCCACTGCGTGCGCAACGAAGGGATGATGAAGGCGATGATGCCGGCGTCCAGCGCTTCAAACGCAAGCCCCAGGCCGCCGATCATCAGCAACCTGAAATGGAAGCTGGAAAACGGCAGCCGCTCCAGGCGGTCCGATACGGAATACATGGTGAAGATTTCCGGGAGTAAGGGTGAAAGAACGTCAGCAGGCGTTCTTGTGCAACAAGCCGCGGTTCATGATGAGCTTGATGGAATCGGGCTGCGTCAGCAGGGCGATGTCGTCCAGCGGATTGCCGTCGACCAGCAGCAGGTCGGCGTGCGCGCCTTCGCGGACTTCGCCCAGCAGGCCTTCCTGGTTCAGGATTTCGGCGCCGATCAACGTGGCTTGCTGGATCACCTTGGCGTTGCCCAGCACGCGGGCGCGCAAGGGCAGCTCGTCGGCTTGCATGTAGTGGGTTTCGCCCAGCAGGTCGCTGCCGTAGCCCATTTTCACACCGACCTCATCCAGAATTTCCAGCGCCTTCAAGCCCTGCGTGCGCACGGTGGCGATCTTCTTGACCGAGTCGGCCGGCAGGCCATAGCGCTCGCCGTCATTGGCCAGCCCTTCGTAGGTGATCAGCGTGGGGACCATGTAGGCGCCGTGTGCTTTCATTACCTCGGCTGCCTCGCGGTCCACCAGGTTGCCGTGTTCAATGGTACGCACGCCGCAGCGCACGGCGCGCGTGATGGCGCGCGGCGTGTAAGCGTGGGCCATCACATAGGTGTTTGCGTTGCTGGCTTCTTCAACGATGGCGATCAGCTCGGATTCTGAAAACCCCAGGTTCTGGATCGGGTCGTTCGGCGACGCCACGCCGCCTGACGCCATGACCTTGATCTGCGTGGCGCCTTTCAGGATTTCTTCGCGCACGGCCAGGCGGCAGTTGTCGACGCCGTCAACCACGCGGCCGATGTTGCCGATCTTGACCGAGCACGGGCACGGGTCCAGTTCGTCGTTACGCGGCCGGAAGTCGCCATGGCCGCCCGTCTGCGACAAGGCCTTGCCCGAGCAGAACAGGCGCGGGCCATCGACCACGCCATCCAGCACGGCTTGCGCCAAGGCCCAATCCGCGCCGCCGGCATCGCGTACCGACGTGAAGCCCCGGTCCAGCATGCCTTGCATGATGGGCAGCGCGCGCAGCAGCGCCAGCGCATTCGGCAGCGCCGCCACGCGGCCCAGGTTGAACGACGAGGCCACCACGTGCACGTGGCAGTCAATCATGCCCGGCATCAAGGTCATGCCCTTGGCGTCAACCACTTCGGCGTCGGGCACCGTCAGGTCGTCGGCGCTGATGCGGGAGATCATTCCGTCTTCGATCAACACGTTGGCCGCGTCTTCGAGGACCAATGATCGGGTATTCAAGATCTTGCAATTCTTAACAACAACCGGCTTCATAAATAAATCACGCTATCTGTTCAACATGCAGGAAATTCAGCATGGCGAACTCTACCGGTACAATCCAAACGTCCGATACCGGGTCTCCCCTTAGGCGTTCGACACAAATTCGAACAGCCTTATGAGCTTTACTCATACCCCCTGTGCGGGACCCATGCCCACACGGCTTCATATCTGAATTACGTATCCGCATTCCCTATCCGCAACGCATAGCCGGATTCCGCACACCACCATGAGACGTCGCTGCCCCACCCTGTCCGAGTTGAACGCGTTCACCGCGGCGGCACGCCATCTGTCGTTCTCGAAGGCGGGCAAGGAACTGTTCGTGACGCAAAGCGCGATCAGTCGGCACATTGCCACGCTGGAAAGCTATCTGGGCCACGCGCTATTCATCCGCGCCACCAATGGCTTGCAGCTGACACGCATGGGCGCCACGTATCTCAGCCTGATCCGGCCCGCGCTGCATACGCTGGAAAGCGCCACGTCGCAGATCATGGCCACGCAACAGTCGGCCAAGTCGTTGAACGTATCGGCGGCGCCCACTTTCGCCGCGCAGTGGCTGTTTCCCCGGCTGAAGACGTTTCGCGCCTTCAATCCCGATATCTCGGTCAACTTCGTGCGCTACAGCGTGGCGGATTACAAAAGCACTGAACTGGATTTCGATGCATCCATTCAGTATGGCTACGGGGATTGGCACGATGGCGATGCCAAGTACCTGACCGGGCGTGAAACCCGCCTGGTGTGTTCGCGCGATTATCTGGAACAGCACCCCATCAACAGCCTGGAAGATATCAAGCAGTGCACGCTGCTACAGCACATCGAGATTCCGCTGTCTTGGGAATACTGGTTCTCGACGTATATCGGCGATTATGACCGCGCGCGCTTTGGCCCCGGGTTCAATCTGTTTTCAATGATTATCCAGGCGGCTTCGTCCGGCTTTGGTGTGGCCTTGATGCCGCATTGCCTGATCGAAAAGGAACTGGCGACGGGACAGCTGGTCGATGTGTTCGACCGCACGTTTGAAAGCCCGCTGGGGTATTACCTGTGCGCGCCGAATTGGCGCAGCAACATGGAAAGCTATGACCGCCTGAGCCAGTGGCTGTCGCATGAATGTTTGCATCGGGCGGCGGTGGAAGGGGCCACGGTGCCCGCCACCGCGCCGGATGCCGATTGCCCCTATTGCGTAGCGGGGCTGGCGGCTGCGGGCGGATAAACGCTACGGCAACATAAGGGCAACGGGCGACATCCGCAGGCCCGAGCCAGCGCAATCAGTTCACCCGGTTTGGCAGCACCGCACGCATCCACCGGCTTAGGCGTGGCCGGATGCGCTGGTTATGCAGCAACACGGCGCCCAGCACCCCGATGAACGCGCCAATGACCGTATCCACAAACCGCGCTTCAATGACGTCGGCGGGATAGCCCTGCCCCAGATGCGGCGCTTCGGCCAGGAATATGGTCAGCGGCGTAATCAGCGCTACCGCGCTGGCATAGTGCCTGACCACCAGCGTTTCAATACCGAATGACAGCGCCATCATCACCAGGGCAAGCGTCCACACATTCAACGGCAGGCTCAATAACGCCCACGCCACGCACAAACCTACCGCCGTTCCCAGTATCCGATGCAGCTGCCGATTCCACGCGGCCCACAGGCTTGCCCCCTGGATAATCGCCAGGCAACTGACCGGCACCCAATACGGGCGTGGCAGTTGCAGTAATTCGGCCACCAGCAAGGAAATGCCCACGAACAGGCCAATGATGACCGAGTCGTACACAACAAAATCGAACGTGGGTTTGGGCGGCGCGGCTTCCGGCGGCGGTGGCGCCACGCGCGTCATGTGCAGGCAATACGCAAACGCCACCAGACAGGCCACCAAGCATCCCAGCGCGACCATGCCGACGCGCATCGGCACATCTTCGATATGCCCGGGCGTATACGCGGCAATGGCGGTGGCCATGATGAAGAACAGGCTGCCCGGCGGCCCCAGCCGATAGCAGCGGCACACCATGTTCACCAGGATGGCGATGACGGTCAGCGCGGCGATCATGACGGTCGGCCAGAACTGGGTCAGCGCGCCAACGGCGTAACAGGCCACCATGCCGAACGAGGCGGCCAGCAACATCATCATCCGTTGCGCAAGTGAAGTATTGGGCAGGCTGAGAAACACCATGCCGCCCAGGCTGGACATCAGGCCATAGTCCATGCGGCCAAAATACGCGCCCACCATTAATGGCAAGCCGGAAGACAGCGCGGCCGCCAGCGGCATTTCCCAACGCCGGTCGCTGGCATTGACGCGGGTCAGTTCGCGCCACGTGCCTTGCACCTGCTGTTTGACGAAGCCACGCCCCAGGCGGTGCCGGGGCTGGCCGCCGTCGCCCGCGTCTTCCGGTGGATCTTTCTGATTCATTTATCGCCCCTGTGTCGGCCCGGCAAGAATTATCCCCCTTAAATTCCGCCCAGTGGATTTAACGGGAATTCCCTGATATTCCCGCCCAGACGGCGTGGCTACCATTCCGCGCACCTCGGCCCGCGGCCGACAGAATACCAATGCGCCCATCGCGCGGAGACACCATGAAAGCACTCAAACACGTTGCGGCAGGCACCGCCTTATTTCTTTCGTCCTGGGCCGCCACGGCCGGCGTGACTTTCGACAGCGTCAAGAACAAGGGCTTTGTCCAGTGCGGCGTCTCGACCGGCGTGGCCGGATTTTCGGTCAATGACAGCAAGGGCGGCTGGATCGGCCTGGACGTGGACCTGTGCCGCGCGCTGGCCATCACCATGTTTGGCGACCCCGCCAAATCCAAGATCATGGCCGTCAGCGCCGTGCAGCGTTTCACCGCGCTGCAATCCGGCGAAGTGGACGTGCTGCCGCGCAACACGACCCTGTCCCTGACCCGCGACACGACCCTGGGCCTGATCGGCGTCGGCGTGAACTACTACGACAGCCAGGGCATCATGGTGAACAAGTCCCTGAACGTGAAGAGCGCCAAGGAACTGGACGGCGCGACCGTGTGCGTGCAGCCCGGCACGACGACCGAACTGAATCTGTCCGACTGGTTCCGCTCACAGAACATCGTCTTCAAGCCGGTGGTGGTGGAACGCCTGGACGAGATCATCCGCGCCTTCGCGGTGGGACGCTGCGACGCGTTCACCGGCGACAAGTCGCAGCTGGCCGCCGCCCGCACTAACCTCGAGAACCCGGAAAAGTACGACATCCTGCCGGAGAACTTCTCGAAGGAACCGCTGGGCCCCGTGGTCCGCCAAGGCGACGAACAATGGTTCAACGTGGTCCGCTGGACGATGTTCGCCATGCTTGAGGCCGAGGAATATGGCATCACGTCGAAGAACGTGGACGAGATGCTGAAAAGCACCAATCCCAATGTGCAGCGCCTGCTGGGCGTGACCCCGGGCATGGGCAAGAACCTGGGCGTGGACGACAAGTGGGCCTACAACATCATCAAGCACATCGGCAACTACGGCGAGAGTTTTGAAAAGAACCTGGGCCCCAGCAGCCCGCTGAAGCTGTCGCGCGGCTTGAATGCGTCGTACCGTGATGGCGGCCTGATGTACGGCTGGCCCGTGCGCTAAGCGCCGCCTTAGCGGGTGATACGAGGCCCCTGTAATGGGGCCTGAACGGCCGGCGGCCGCCCTGTGCGACCGCCGGCCGTCTGCATTGGGCGGGCGCATTTTCGGAATCGTTACACTGGCGTCTGACCCCAGCGACATTCCTCAGCGACTTCCTGCTCGCGCCTTCACCGCCCCGATGACGACAACCTCCCCTTCGACCCAGTTCCTCCCTGCCGGATTCGTTCCTACCGACGAACAGAAAAAGATCCAGGCCTCGCGGAACCGGACCAGTCTGGTGGTCGCCAACGCGGGGGCCGCCAAGACGACGACCCTGGCCCTGCGCATCGGCGAAGCGCTTGCCAGGGGCTTGCCGCCTGAAGACATCCTTGGCCTGACGTTCACCGACGAAGCCCGGCAGGTTCTGCAGGCGCGCTTGGTAGAGGTCGGCATCGCGTACAACACGGCCAAGCGGGTCAACGTCCAAACCGTGGAAGATTTTGCGCGGCGCGTGCTGTCCGGCATCGAGGACGGCAAGCCGGAACCCCTGCCGTCCACGCGGGAACAGCAGGACTATGCGCTGTCCGTGTTGGAGAACGTGGCGCGCAACCACCCGCAGTACACCGACCTGCTGGATATCCGCACGCACAATACGGCCGTCAGCCAGTTCCTGGACAACCTGCTGAAGCTGAAAGCCACGATGACGCTTGCGCCGGACGGCGGCGACGATCCCGTCTACGCGGCAGAAACCCTGAGGCTGCCGCTGACGGATTACCTGTGGGCCGTGGAATATGAGAAACAGCGCGTCGATGTATTCGGCTATGTCGACGCCCGTGGATTTTTCGACGCCACCTATGATCTGGCCTGCCTGCTGCGGTCAAATCCGGATTCGCGGTTGGACCTGCCCCGCTACAAGCTGGTGGTCTGCGACGAATTGCATGACATGAACGAAGCGTCGTTCTGTATTGTGGAAGCGCTGGTCAGCGCCGACACCACCTACTTCGTCGGCGTCGGCGACAAGGACCAGGTCATTTATTCGCACCTGGGCGCGGACGAATCGTTCCTGCAGCATCGCATCGCGGCCAGCTTTACGGACTGCGCTCATTTCCCGTTGACGATGACGTACCGCCATGGCCCCCACCTGGCCTACGCCATGGAAGCCTTCAAGCAGAAGCCCGTCGACTCGAATCTGCCTGTGCGCACGGATATCCACGAACGAACCTACGCCAGCGCGCCCGGCGCTTGCGGCGCCGAAGTCGTCAAAGCCGTTCTGCAGTGGAAGCAAGACGGCCAGGCGCTGGACCAGTGCTGCATCCTGTTCCGCGACGCCCACCAGTCCATAGAAATAGAAAATGCCCTGATGAACGCCGGCGTGCAATATCGCACGCTGACCATGGACAGCTACCTGCTGCGCGAAGAGATTCTGTTCCTGCGCGGCATGGTCGCCATCGCCCTGGACGACTTCCATCACGTCGCGTCTCCCAAGACACGCGAGGCCATCGTGGAAGCGCTTGCCACGTTCGCGGAAGTGCCGCTGGAACCCGACGAACTGCGCGAAGCCAAAACCACGCTGGCCAAAGAACCGTCGGCGCTGAAGCACTTTTTCGACGGCCAGATCCAGCGCGTAGGCAGCGTGTCGGCCCGCACACGCATCGCGGACGCCGTGTCTTACCTGCGCGGCTTGTCCGTCGATTCCCTTGCCCAACCCGCGCTGGAGCAAGTCTGCAACATCATGGACATGGATAAATTGGCCAAGCGCCTGTACATCCATCCCTACGAAGCGTCGGTGGTCACGAAGTCTGTCGCCGGATTCATCGCCACGGCACGGGATTCCGGAAAGACGCTGAATCAGTTCTCGGAATGGATCGGCGCCGCGGAAGCGTTTGCCGGTGGACGGCCAGGGAAAAACGCCGTCTTGATGGACTGCATCGTGAACGTGAAAGGCAAGGAATTCCCACACGTCGTCCTGCCGTTCCTGGATGCGGGAGAGTTTCCGAATCCGCTGCGTGAATTGGGGGAAGAAGAGAATCTGTTTTATGTCGCGGCAACACGGACGAAAACGCGGCTGACGCTGGTCTCGTCGGAGGACCCGGCGCGGCGTAGCGCGTTTGTAGACCGGATGCAGCTGGCGGCAATTCAGAAACGGGCGGATACGGCGTTACGTCGAAACATGGCCGCACCCACGCAAGCCGTGGGGCACCGCGACCTTCGGGTCGCGTATGAGAACAAGGACGTGGTGAAGGCGCTGGGGGCACAGTGGGATAAGACCAGGAAGGTCTGGTATGTGCCCAGCGGAATGGATTTGGAGCCGTTCCGGAACTGGTTGGCGGACTGAGAAGAAAGCCTTGGGACCCGAGTCATTTACTTGGAACCCGAGCCTGCATGGCGCACCGTTTCTTTTTGCAACATAACGGATTCTCTTCCGCGTAACTTGAAAGCACATGCAAGAGCGGGCGGGCTTACCGTCCGGGGCCGCCCCAATCCCCGTTTATGATTGCAAGGTAGCGAGTATGCCCAAATGCGTTACTCTCCCCTCCCTCAATCATTCCCCCCAAAGGAGCCCCCATGGCACAAGCCTCCGCCCGTCATATCCTCGTTTCCACCGAAGCCAAGTGCAACGAACTCAAGACCGCCATTGAAAACGGCGCTGACTTCGCCCAAGTCGCCAAGGAAAACTCCAGCTGCCCGTCGAGCCGTGACGGTGGCAATCTGGGCACCTTCGGCCCGGGCCAGATGGTCAAGGAATTCGATACCGTCGTGTTCAGCGCCCCGGTTGGCGAGGTTCAGGGCCCGGTGAAGACCCAGTTCGGTTATCACCTGGTTGAAGTGACCAGCCGCAAGGACTAAGTCCCGCTGCTGCACGCGAAAAGGCCGCCGCCCAGGGGAAACCCGGCGGCGGCCTTTTTCTTGCTGCTATCAGTACCTGCTATGCCCGCCCCAACTCATCCCTGCCCGTCATCACCATATGCGCCAGGGCATCGGCATTCAGCCCGGCCACGTCGCGTTCGATGACTTTGGCGCCGCTCTTCAGGATTGCGACGCGGTCGGCCAGGGCGACGACGTCGGCCATGTTGTGGCTGATCAGGATCACGGTGCGCCCTTCCTCGCGCAGCTTGCGCACCAGGTTCAGCACCAGCGCCGTTTCCTTGACGCCGAGCGCCGCGGTGGGCTCGTCCATGATGACGACGCGGGCATCCCAGCGCAGTGCGCGGGCGATGGCGACGGCTTGGCGTTGGCCGCCGGACATGCGTTCGACGGGACGGTCCATGTCGTCGATGGGTACCGACAGGCGTTGCAGATAGCCGCGCGCGTCCAACGCCATGCGGCGCTTGTCCAGCACATTGAACGGCCCCACGCGACGCACGAGTTCCGCGCCCATGAAGACGTTTTCCCAGATGGACAGGCGCGGCGCCAGCGCCAGATCCTGGTAGATCGTCGCAATGCCTTGCACCAGGGCGTCATGGGGGGACCCGAACACGACCTTCCGGCCGTTCAGGCTGACTTCCCCACCCGAGGGTTCCTGCGCGCCGGAGATGATGCGGATCAGCGTGGATTTGCCGGCGCCGTTGTCGCCGCAGATGGCCATGACGCGGCCCTCGGGCACGTCCAGATCGACGCCCTTCAAGGCCTCGACCGCCCCATAGGACTTTCGGATCTGGCGTAGCGACAGCGCGGCGGTCATGGTGGTCACGGTTACTTTGCGGCGGGTTGCAGGAATTTCTGGACGTTGCCAGCGTCGACCAGCACGGAGTCCATGAACAGGTACGGCCCGGCGACGACCTTGTCCTTGGGTTCCTTCTTGACGACGATGCGGTCGATGGCGTCGATGGCGCTTGCGCCCAACTGCTCAAACGGGATCATCATGGTGGCGGTGATCAGGCTGTTGGGGTCGGCGATGCGGCGATAGGTTTCCGGGCCGCCATCGACGGACACCAGGGTGATGTCGCCTTTCTTCATGCCTTGGGATTGCAGCAGGTCGTCGATGACGTAGGCCTGGCCGTCGAACGATGCCCAGACGCCTTTGAACTGGCCCTGGTGGCGCAGGAACAGCGCCTGCATGCCATTGCGCACGTCGTCGCGCCAGCTTTGGGTGCGCGCCATGCTGAATTTGGCCAGGTCCTTGACGGCCGTGTTCTCGGTCAGGACGGCATCCAGCATCTTGCCGCGGACGCGCGTGCCCGAGTTGCCGTCGAAACGGGCGGACAGGATGTTGCCCTGGTAGCCCATCTTGCCCAGCAGATACAGCACGGACTGCGCGCCGGTGGCGTATTCGTTGACCTCGACGTCGAACAGCATGTGCGGGCTGGCGCCCGACATCACGCCCACGACGGGAATGCCCTTCTCTTTGGCGGCTTGCAGCTGGGCGTCGGTTTCCACGGGCTTGCCCATGGCGACGACGATGGCGCCGACCTTTTTGTTGACCAGGGTGTCCAGCTGTTCGGCCAGCTTGGGCAACGAGCCTTCGGCGTTCAGTTGCGTGACCGTCCAGCCTTTGGCGCGAGCGGCCTCGGCCGCGGCATTGGCCACGCGGGCATGCGTTTCGGACGACATCTGAAAGGCGACGATGCCCACGTCGAACGCGTAGGCAGCGCTGGCAGCCAGCGACTGCAAGGCAAATGCGCTGGCCAGCAGCGTGCGCTTCAAGGTTTTGGTCATGGTGGTTTCCCCTTCGAATCAGAATTTGAAGGCCGCTTTCTTCAGTACGGCCGATGACACCGCGACGGACGCGATCATGATGAAGCCCAGCACGATGTCCTGCACGTAGTACGGCGCGCCCATCAGCACCAGGCCGTTGCCCAGCACCTTCAGGATCAATGCGGCGACGAGGGTGCCGGGGATGTTGGCGTGGCCGGGATTGAACATGGTCATGCCCAGCAACACGGCGGCAATGGCGTACAGGAAGTAGTCGCCGGCCATGTTGGGCGCGGCGGACGACAAGCTGGACGTCAGCAGCACGGCGGCCAGCCCCGCGCAGAGGCCGGACAGGGCCAGGCCGATGCGCTTCATGGTGCCGATGTTGATGCCGGCCAGCCGTGCGGATTCCCCCGCTTCGCCAGTGGCCGTCATGCGGGCGCCGGTGCGGGTCCACTTGATCAGGAAATAGGCGACCAGCACCGCGCCCAGCATCCACAGCACCAGCGCGGGAATGCCGAAGGGCTTGGCGCGGGCCAGGTCGGTGAACGCGGCAGGCCAGCGCCCCACATAGGACACGCCATCGGTCAACATGAAGGCGAAGCCGCGCGCCATGGCCGCCATGCCCAATGTGGCGATCAGGGACGGGACGCGCAGGCGGGTGACGGCGATACCGTTGACCAGGCCGCAGACGAGGCCGATGCCCAAGCCCGCGGCGATGGCGACCGGCACGGGTTGACCGGTGTGTACCAGGGCTCCCGTGACGACGGCGGCCAGGCTGGCAACATCGGCGACCGAAAGGTCCAGTTCGGCGGTCACCAGCGCCAGCGTGAAACCGATGGCGATGATGGCCAGGAAGCTGGTTTCCTTGGCAATGTTCAGCAGATTGTTGGGCGCCGCGAAATTTGGAGCGGCGATGGCGAAGAAGCCCACCAGGATCAATCCCGCGATTGCCGTGCCGTACTTTTCCAGGATGCCGCGCATCGACTCAACCCTTGCTGCGTTGGTATTCGTTGTAGTGCAAGGGTTATCCACCGCCTGCCGGGCGTTCACGCCCTGATGGCGTAGCAGTTTATACCCGGGCGGCGCGGCGCAGGACGGTCGTGTCGCCGCGCCGTACCTAGGGTTTTTACGGCAGGCGCATCCCGGCCAGATCATGTGACACCGGCATCAGCGCGGCTTCCGCTGCACGGAATTGCGCGTACATCTGGCGGTAGGCGTCGCGGCGGTGAGCTTGGGGCTCGTAGCGGTGCGCGGTGCGCACCAGGGCATCCTGCGCCGCAGCGAAGCCGTCGTAGCGGCCCAGCGCGGTCCAGGCGGCGACGGCAGCGCCCACGACACCCGGCTGTTCGGCCTGGCCCACGACAATGGCGCGCTCGCAGATGTCGGCCTTGACCTGGCACCACTGCGGGCTGGCCGCCGCGCCGCCGCCGAAGCGGATTTCCCCGACCGGCGCGCCCAGGGCGGCCTCGGCGCGTTCCAGGACGGTACGGTTCAGGAAGGCCACGCCTTCCAGCACGGCCCAGGCCAGGTCGCCCGGACCATGGCGGCGGTTCAAGCCGATGAAGGCGCCGCGCAGGTTCGGATCCCAGTACGGCACGCGTTCGCCTTGCAGGTAGGGTAGAAACAAGGCCGGCTGCGGGTCGCGGGGTGCGCCCAGCAACGCGTCCATGGCGGGGCCGACGCCTGCCATCCCCTCTGCGCCCAGGCGGCCCAACAGCGGCAGCAGCCAGGCCACCGTGTCGGCGCCGTTCTGGCCGGGGCCGCCAATCTGGTGAGTGCCGTTGCCCCAATCCACGGTCATCAGGCCCTGCGCCTGGACGGGTTCGGCGCCCACCGCGCCAAAGACCTCGGTCGTGCCCGATATGTTGTAAGCGTAGCCGTCTCGCAGCGCGCCCAAACCTGCGACAGCCGCCCAGGTGTCGTTGGCGCACGTGATGACGCTGCGGCCCGCCAGACGGGCCAGCGCGCCGCCCAAGCCGGCTTGGACGGGGCCGACGACATCCAGAGGAGACAGCAGGGGTGGCACCCACGCGGGGTCGGCGCCCAAGGCCGCCAGCAGGCCAGGCCCCTGCGCATGTTCGCAAGCAGCCGCTGCCAGGCGCGCCATCGAAACCGTGTCGCTGGCCGCCCTGCCCGTCAGGCGGAAGTTAAGGTAGTCCTTCGGTTCCAGCACGACGCGCACCCGCGCGGCATGCTGCGGCTCGGCGTGCAGCAGCCACGCCACGCGCGCCCAGGGATGGAAAGCGTTGATCTGCTGGCCTTCGGGATGCCCGGCCGGCATTGCAGCCAGCCATCCCGCCACGTCCGGGGCCGCGCGCGTATCGCGCCAGGTGATAGCCGGGCGGATGGCGACGCCTTGCGCGTCGACGAAGACCTGGGTGCGTGTCACGCCGCAGATCGCAACAGCCTGCACGGTGTCGAACGCCGCGCCCGCTTGCGCGGCCAAGGCGTCGGACAGGGATTGCAGGCCGCGCCACCAGGCGTCGGCATCGATCTCGTCCCAACCGGGGTGGGGGCCTGCCCCGGCGGGGCTATCCATCACGCAGGAATGGGCGATACCGCCGTCTTCGTCCACCAGCGCCGCGCGAAAGCGGGTGCCACCCAGGTCCACCGCCAGGACGTATCCGTTGCGGGGAGTGTGGGGGGGAGTCGGGCGAAGAATCGGGCTGTCGGGCATAGCCGCCGATTGTATTTCAGCCCGCTATCCCAAAATCACGCGCATCAAGTATTCTCGGCGCACGCCACCCGGCGTTCTGCAAGTTGCCCAGGCGTTACCCCTTCAACAAGAACGGAGACGACGATGAGCGGTTACTTTGTACTGAAGCGTAGCGGGACGCAGTTCATGTTCAATCTGCACGCGGGGAATCACGAGGTGATTCTGACCAGCGAGCCATACACGACCAAGACCTCGGCCGAGGGCGGCGTCGCCGCCGTGCAAAAGTACTCGGCCGACGATGCGCGCTATATGCACAAGACGGCAAAAGACGGTTCGCACTATTTCACGCTGGTGGCGGCGAATGGCGAATCGGTCGGGCGCAGCGAGATGTACTCGACCTCGCAAGCGCGGGACAAGGGCATCGAATCGGTTAAGACGAACGGCCCGAAGTCGCCGACCAAAGACCAGACTTGATGGTGTTTTCCCGTAGAGCCGCCGCCCGCCCGGGCGGCGGCTTTTTTATGCATGCCGGTAACGCCCGGCGTTCACGTTGCGCCGCAGCACCGTAAAGCCTATCAGTTGATAATTTCTGTTCAGGTGACAAGGCCTGGACCGTGCGACAGAATGGGCCGCATGAAAAAGCCCAAGAACAATGTGATCATCACCTGCGCCATTACCGGTTCGGTGCACACGCCGTCGATGTCGCCGTACCTGCCCGTGACGCCCGAGCAGATCGCGCAGTCGGCGCTGGAAGCAGCCGAGGCCGGGGCGGCGATCGTGCATCTGCACGCCCGCGATCCGGATACCGGCAGGCCCACGCAGGACCCCGCGCTTTACGCGCAATTCCTGCCGCGCATCAAGGCCGCCAGCGACGTGGTCATCAACATCACCACCGGCGGGTCGCCCGTGCTGCCGGTCAGCGAACGCATGTTGCCCGCCACGACATTCAAGCCGGAGGTCGCTTCGTTGAACATGGGGTCGATGAACTTTGGCATGTATGAATTGCTGGAGCGCTTCAAGGACTTCAAGCACGACTGGGAACGCCCGTACCTGGAAGGCAGCAACGACCTGGTCTTCAAGAACACGTTCAAGGACATCGAACACATCCTGACGGCCTGCAGCGACAACGGCACGCGCTTCGAGATCGAGTGCTACGACATCGGGCATTTGTACACGGCGGCGCATTTCGTCGACAAGGGTCTGCTGAAGCCGCCCTTTTTGATCCAGTCCGTCTTCGGCATTCGCGGCGGCATCGGCACGCACCCGGAAGACGTGATGATGATGCGCCGCACGGCTGATCGCCTGTTCGGCGACGCCTACCGCTGGTCGGTGCTGGCCGCCGGACGCAAGCAGACGCCGCTGGCCACCCAGGCTGCGACGATGGGCGGCTATGTGCGCGTGGGCCTGGAGGATTCGCTGTGGGACGGGCCCGGAGAACTGGCGCATTCGAACGCGGATCAGGTCCGGCGCATCCGTCGCATTCTTGAAGACCTGTCGCTGACCATCGCCACGCCGGACGACGCGCGCGAGATCCTGCAACTGAAAGGCCGGAACAACGTCTCGTTCTGACGCGGTGCCGGAAATAACACAACAACCCTCGCGGGGAGACAACACCATGAAGAAGACCTTGAATGCGGCCGCAGCCGCCGTATTGCTCAGCCTGGGCGGCGTGGCCAGCGCCGATGACGGCGTGATCCGCATCGGCTTCATCACCGACATGTCGGGCTTGTCCGCCGATGCGGACGGCCCTGGTGGCGTCGAAGCCATCAAGATGGCGGTGGCGGACATGGGTGGCGCCGTGGCGGGCAAGAAGATCGAAGTGCTGGTGGCCGACCACCAGAACCGCGCCGACATCGCGTCGTCGCGGGCGCGGGAATGGCTGGACCAGAAAGGCGTCGACATGCTGATTGCGGGCGCCAATTCCGCGGCGGCGCTGGCGATGGCGAAGGTGGCTGAAGAAAAGAAGGCGCCGTTCTTCGTGGTGAGCGCCGGCGCGTCCGAGCTGACCAACGCGCAATGCACGCCTTATACGGTGCACTACGTGTACGACACCGTGTCGCTGTCTCGCGGCACGGCGCGGGCCATGTTGAAGGCCGGCAATAAAGACTGGTACTTCCTGACCGTGGATCACGCGTTCGGCCACGCCTTGGAGCGCGACGCGTCGGCGGTCGTTCAGGCCGATGGCGGCCAGGTGAAGGGCCGCGTGCGGCACCCGTTGAACACGGCGGATTTCTCGTCGTTCATCTTGCAGGCGCAAGCGTCGGGCGCCACGGTGCTGGGGCTGGCGAATTCCGCCAACGACACCAGCAATGCCGTCAAGGCGGCCGCGGAATTCGGATTGACGCCCGGGATGAAGATCGCCGGCCTGCTGGTGCTGATCACCGATATCCACGCGCTGGGTCTGGCTGCGGCGCAGGACATGTACCTGACCACGGCGTGGTATTGGGACCAGGACGACGCCTCGCGCAAATGGGCGGCGCGTTTCGAGGAGCGCATGAAAAAGAAGCCGTCGATGCTGCAGGCCGGCGATTATTCGGTGACGACCACCTACCTGAAGGCGGTGCAGGCCACCAACACCACGAACGGCGACGCCATCATGAAATGGCTCAAGGCCAACCCGGTGAACGACTTCTTCGCCAAGGACGGCCGCATCCGCGCCGACGGCTTGATGGTGCACGACATGTACCTGATGCAGGTGAAGAAGCCGTCCGAATCCAAGGGGCCGTGGGACTACTACAAACTGATCGCACAGATTCCCGGCGACCAGATCTACACGTCGCCGCAGGAATCCACCTGCCGCCTGATGAAACCCTGATCCCACCCACTTCTGGAATAGCGCAATGAACCCGCATGAATCGACCGTCCTGCCGGTGGACCTGAGCGGCCGCCGCGTCATCATCACGGCTGGCGCAGGCGGCATCGGCGCGGCCCTGGCCGATGCCTTCGCCGACCGCGGCGCCCGCGTCCACCTGTGCGACGTGGACAAGAACGCCGTGGCGGCCAGCCGCCACGCCGCCAGCCACGCCGACGTCAGCCGCCGCGAAGACGTCGACCGCTACATGGAGACCGCGCTGGCGCACCTGGGCGGGCTGGACGTACTGGTGAACAACGCCGGCATTGCCGGCCCTACCGCCCGCATCACCGATATCCAGCCCGACGACCTGAGCGCCACGCTGGACATCAACCTGGCCTCGCAATTCCACACCGTGCGCCACGCGGTGCCTGCCCTGCGCCAGTCCGGCGGCGGCGCCATCATCAACATCAGTTCCGTTGCCGGCCGCATGGGCATCCCGATGCGTACGCCGTACACCGCGTCGAAATGGGGCGTGGTCGGGCTGACGCGTTCTTTGGCGGTGGAGCTGGGCGGGTATGGCATCCGCGTGAACGCGCTGTTGCCCGGCCTGGTGGCGGGCCCGCGCATCGACCGGGTAATCGCCGCCCGCGCCCACAACATGGGGCTGACGGTAGAGGAAGAAACCAAACTGGAGCTGGCCGGCGTCAGTCTGCATCAGTTCGTGCGCGCCGCCGATATCGCGAACATGGCGCTGTTCCTGGCCAGCCCTTACGGCGCGATGGTCAGCGGGCAGGCGATCAGCATCGACGGCGACCTGCAGTCCCTGCCCTGGCAACCGCCGGCCGACTGAAGCGCACTAGGTGATGAGCTGAATCGTGTCCGCATAGACGCCTGTGCGCCGCGCCTGCGCCGTGGCGTGCAGCGCCCCCAATAGCCGGCCGGTCAGCTCGTGGTTCTGTGCGTCCCGGCGCGTGATCAACACGAATTCGAACCACTGCCGCGAGGCCAGCGGCAGCGCCACCAGATCGGGATAGACCGACGCGATGTCGGACGCCGACAACGCGTTGACCAAACTGATGCCCTTCACGGCACGGACGGTTCCCGGCACCAGCGTCATATGCGCCTGCATGCCGAATTCCAGCTGCGCAGAATCGCCGGTATCACCCTGCGCCACCACGTAGTCGGACCAAAGTGGCTTAACGAAGGTGTCAGGCGCGATATCCGCCACGGCCACCACGCCGCGTCTGGCCAATGGATGCTCGCGATGCGCGATGGCCATGACGTCGGTGCGCAGGAACGGCGTGAAGTGCAGGCGCGGGCTGTCGCCCCCGACCGCGCCCAGGCCGAAATCCGCCCGCATGGTCTCCACCGCGCTGATCAGCTGCACCGACGACTCTACGTCAACCGAGAACGGCCGCTTGCCGTGTTCGTCCAGGTAGCGCTTCACGGCCTCGGGCGCATAGCTCAGCGCCAGCGCCGGCGACGACGCGATGCGCAGGCCACGGCCGCCGAACTGCTCGATGCTGTGCAGCGCTTCGTCGATGCGCACCAGTTCGTCCAGCACGAACTTGGCCTCGGTGTACAGGTACTTCCCCGCCTCGGTGGGCCGCAAGGTCTTGTGCGAACGGTCGAACAGCTGCACGCCCGTGGCGGCTTCCAGGCGCGAGACTGCGTGGCTGATCGCCGGTTGCGTCAGGTTCATCACCTGCGCCGCCTGGCGCGTCGATCCGGTCATGACGACCGTATAGAAGATACGCAGATCGTGGATGTTGAAGTTGCGCTTCATGCCCCTGAACCCTCCCGATGGGACAAGCGGCCGGCCTTGGCCCAGCCGGTCTTCGGCGTCCCAATCCAGGCGATGCGCGCCGATGTGCCTATTGCGCCACCCGCTCTATTTCCGGTGATTCCCACTTGCCTTCCAGCAAGGCCGGCTTCGGCCAGTAGTAGCGCATCGTCACCATGAACGGGCCTTGCGGCGCGGGCAGCCAGTTGGATTCCTTGCCCTTGCCTGGCGATTTTGCCTGGATGTAGATCGTCAAGCCCCCGTCCGCGTCCTTCTTCAGGGACGGCAGCATGGGCGAGTTGATCAAGTAGCGATTGATGGGATTCGAGACCAGCAACTGCGAGGGCAACCCGTACATGGTCATGGACCAGAACGCGTTGACCGGCGGCAGGCTGCGCGGCGCGAAGCGCACCTTGTAGGCGTACTGGCCATCCAGCTCCTGGCCACGGCTGTCCTTTTCCAGCACCGGATACAGCGCTTCATCGCGGCTGTTGGCGCCAATGCCGACCTGCGTGCCGGTGGCGCGCGACAGATAGTCGTTCTTCAGCGTGTTGCGGTCGCCGAACAGCGTGTCGGTCTTGCCGGCAAGCGCCGCGCGGTTCTTGTCGATGTCGTTCTGCGCCGAATGCATGCCTTCTTGCAGCGCGCGGCGCAATGCGGGGTTCATGCCCTCGGTTTTGAAGGGCTGCCCGGGCTTCAAGCCGATGCTGGCGAAACGTTCACGCAGCCATTTCTCGGTGGGGTGCGTAGGCGCGAATTGCAGCAGGAAAGCCAGTTGGTTGTAGAACTCGAGCGACGAGCGCATTTCGCCGGGAGGCACCGGCGGAATCCAGTCCACCGCAGGCGGCGCGGGTGGCGCAGGCCGCTTGGCGAAGGCCGACAAAGGTTGAATCTTGTAGCGCGCCTGAATGCGTTTGACGTTTTCAAGGTCTGCCGGGTTGAACAACTGGGTCCGGCCCACCATGTTGACCAGTTCGGTCTCCGACTTGATCACCTTGGTGATGCCCTTGGGCACGCTACCTTTCCAGCGCGGGCCGGCGATCAGGAAGTTGCCGCCGCCGTTGCCGGTGGTGCGGCTGCCGATGTAGGCAAAGTTGTATGTGTACAGGTCCATCAGCTGCAGGACGAAGTAACGGCGCTTTTCCATGGGGGGCACGGAAATGACGACGGGTTCGGCGCGCAGGTCCAGGATGGCGAACGAATAAGGCGTATCGGCGTTCGGCGTAACGAATGCCGTGTCTTCGGGCGTGAAGACGCGCGAAATACTGTTCACCGTATTGAACGGCCCCTTGTATTGCGGGTTGTTCTTGTCGACGCTGAACGCGTACATGGTCTGGTAACTGGCGACCATGGGCGTGCCGTACAGGTAGGCCTCGCGGGCGATGCTGCGCGCCTGCTGGCCCGTCACGCCCTGGATGCCCACCGATTGCGACCCGGTTGCCTCGTCCGGCGACGTGAAGCTACACCCGGCCAGACCGCCTGCCAGCAGCGCCGCGGTGAACCACCGCGCGGGCTTGCCACGCAGGGCGGAGGAAAATCCAGTGCTACTCTGGCGGTCGCGCATGGTGGCTCCAACACGTGGCTGATGTTGGCAACGCCCTGGTGGCGGCAGCGTCGCGGGCTAAGCAGGAAATCCGGAAAACGATTCTGGCATATTTCCCGTTGATGAAAAAGGACCGGTGCAGCAAGTTCAGCACGGGTTCGCACAGGAACAACACAACAGGCATGGGCATACTGAATCAAGAGAAGGACGGCGACGAACTGGGCGCAAACCTGCGAGCACCGTCGTACTACGTGTTGCAGGCTTCGTGCCGCTGCCCGCAATGCGGAGAATCCACGCCCGTGTTCGCGCTGGCCGTGCCGCCCGACCACGAGAGCACGGAAGGCGACCTTGACCTGGACGCAGAGGGGGACAGCACCGGGCTGGACCCTGGCGCGTTCCACCAATGGCTATTCAGCCCTGCGCAATGGCAGCACATCGAGGGGCCCGCGCTGCTGTCGCAGGTCGGCATCTTGTCGGACCCCGTCGCACGCACGCTGCGCGCACTGGCCCCCACCGTGCGGCAGAACCCGGAACGCAACGGCCAGTGGACCAATTTCTGCGAACACTGCGACAGCGCCGTGTGGGAAGGCGCGCTGTACCCGACTCCCGGCCAGCCCTTCTGCCCGAAGGACGATGCGGCGGCGGCGCAGATCGTGGTGCACGCGGTGGACGAACCCCTGGCAGCGTTTACCGCCATGTGCTGGACGGACGGCTACCGCAACAAATGGCCGCTATTCAAGCGCCTGGGTGTGGCGTGCCGCAACGCGGAATGACCATCGCGGAATAATCATCGCGGAATGAATCGGGGATTCCGCCGCGCGCCTGGCCGCGCTTATTGCATGGCGGTTTCCGGCGTCATTTCGGCCAGGCTTTCCAGCTGATGAAGGGGAATCTCCACGATGGCGCTTTCCGTGGCGCGCGCCTCGGTGGTCAGGTGCTGGATCAGGTCTACCGTCGTGGACCTGCGCGTCAACATCAGGCAAGTGACTTCGTGCTCGACGATACGCGTCGCATGCCAGCAACCCGGCCGCATGCAGACGCCCTGCCCTTGCGGCACGCGAAAAGCGGCCAGCGTGGTGAGATCCGGGCTGCCGTCGGCGGCGCTCTTTGCAACCACCTGGATGATCTGGCCCGTCAGCGGCACGATGGCCTGTTGCGTCAGCAGGTGCTTTTCCAGACTGGCAATTTCCACGGACGGGCTGCGGTAGTTGACCCACAGCAGTTCGGCGTCGCCGCCCGCGCCCGTGTTGAACAGGTGTTCCTGCCAGAAATCCGTGGCCGGATTGGAAAACAGCGGCACGCCATTGCCGTCCGGCATGGGCTTGCCCAGCATCCAGCCGTAAACCGAAAAGGCCTGCGGCGTAAGGTCGTTGACGATCAGTTGCGTGTGGCTTGTCATGCGGAACCCTGTGATGGCTTCGGAAGCGTGCCGCGCTTGGGAAACTCGGCGTCGTAATCGAAATCGCCGCGCGCAATGGCGTCCAAAATGGCTGCCCGGCGGTCGGCGGCGCGTTTCAGGTTGGCGGCGGTGGGCTTGACGCGGAGGCGTTCAACGCAGTGCCGGCCGTCATAGAAGAAGCCGATCTCGATGGACGATTCGGACGCGGGCCTGACCCCATCGAACCCCTGGCTCATCGCCTTTCCCGTTATGGTTGCTGATGGGGGACATGATATCGCTTCGCGGCGCCATGCTGGAACCGGCGCACGTGCCTGGGCCGAATCCGGTTCGCCTCGTTACTATGACAGCACGACTCCCCACCCGAGGATGCGCAAAATGGCTACCGATCTGTCGTCGCATTATGTCTTGCTGGACGCCTCCGGCGCGGCTTCCACCGTCAACGGCGGGGATGCGTTCTGGTCCCAGGCGCCCGAAGACCTGGACCGCTACGGGCGCGGCTGGCTGGTGTCGGAATACACCTTCGCCGCGGACTGGCCGCAACCTGTCGCATGCTGCACATCACCATGGGCGCGGGCACGCAGCACCGGCCGCTGTAGCGTCAGCCGGGCGCGCTGGCGGTCTGCCTTCGCGTGATTTCGCGGTCATCGATCGGCCAATGCAACATGGCCGACAAGACACCCAGCGCCATCGCGATCAACCAGATCAGGTCATAGGACCGGGTGGCCTCGAACACGATGCCACCCAGCCACACGCCCAGGAACGACCCCAGCTGGTGGCCGAAGAACACGAAGCCGAACAGCGTGGTCAGGTACCGCAGGCCGAACACCTGCGCGATCAACCCGTTGGTCAGTGGCACCGTGCCCAGCCAGATGAAACCCATGACGGCCGCAAAGGCATAGACCGTCCAGGTGGACAGGGGCAGCAACAGGAACAGCGCGATGGCCGCGGTGCGCACCAGATAGATGCCGGCCAGCAGGTACTTGCGGCGATGCCGCGCCCCCAGAATGCCGCAGGCATACGTGCCCATCACATTGGTCAGCGCGATGATTGCCAGCGCGCCCACCGCGTCGGACGCGCGCAGGCCCTTGTCCATCAGGTACGCGGGCAAGTGTGTGCCAATGAACGCCAGCTGGAAGCCGCAAGCCAGAAACCCCTGGTTCAATAGCCAGAAACCCGGCTGGGCGAACGCTTCGCGGATGGATGCGCGCAGGGACAGGCCGGCATCCGGCGCGGCCGGGTCGTGCGCGGCGCGGGCCGGTTCACGCAAAGGCCAGGCCAAAGGCAGGACGATAGCCAGCAGCACCGCGAACACCAGCAGGGCGCTGACCCATCCCCCGCCACCGATCAGCCATTGCGCGGCTGGCACCATGATGAACTGGCCCAATCCGCCCACGGCGCCCGCCACACCCAGCGCCCAGCCCCGGCGTTCGGGCGGCACCAGCCGGCTCAGCGCGCCATAGATGACGGCGAACGCGGTGCCGGATAGCGCGATGCCGATGCACACGCCCGCCGTCAGCAGGAAGGCGGCAGGCGTCGCCGCGTGCGCCATGCCGACCAGGCCCAGCGCGTAGAACCCCAGCCCCCCGCCAATGACCTTGGCCGATCCGTAGCGGTCGGCGATCATGCCGGTGAAGGGCTGGGCGATGCCCCAGGTGAGATTCTGCACGGCCATCGCCATGGCGAAGGTTTCACGGCTCCAGCCCCGGTCCATCGAGACCGGCAGCAGGAACAGACCCTGTACATGGCGCACGCCCAGGGCCAGGCCCATGACGATGCCGCCGGCCAACACCAGCAGCCACAGCCGCGAGGCATCGGGGTAAGACTTGGCAAACGGGGACGGCATGGTGCTCTCCTGTCTGGCGCCGCGCACGGGCGTCAAAGGTGCGTGGCATCCATTACAGAAGGGCCAAGCCGGGACTTCAACCGATTAATTTTTGTCCGCTACATGCTCGGGGGGAATGTGACCCGGCGGGATCAACGCGGGCGCATGGACCGAGAACACCGAGCCCTTGCCCGGCGTGGACCGCAGCCGGATTTCAAAGCCCAGCAAGCCCGTCAGCCGCCGCACAATGGCCAACCCCAGGCCCAGGCCCAGGCCTTGGCCCGCCGGCGCGTTGCCGATCCGCGTGAATTCATTGAAGACGGCGTCTTGTGCATCCGGCGCGATGCCGACGCCGGTGTCCCACACCTGGATCAGCGCACCGCCCTGCCGCGAGCGGGCGCACAGCAGCACACCCCCCTGGGGCGTGTACGACAGTGCATTGCTCAGCAGGTTATGCAGAATGCGGCGCAACAAGGTGGGGTCGGTCTCCAGCACAAGATGCGTGGGCAGCACCGACAGGCGCAACCCCTGCGCCTGTGCCTGCGGTTCAAAATCCTGTCTTATCTCGTCGAACAACGCGTCCAGGTCGACCGGGCGGCGTTCGATGCGCAGCAGGTGCGCATCCATGCGCGACACGTCAAGCAGGCCGTCCAGCAACCGGTTCAGGCTGGCCAACACGGTTTGCTGGCGCCGCGCAACGTGCAGTACGTCCTGCGGGGTGGCATCGCCTTGCTGGGCGCGGCTGGCCAGGATGTCGGTGAACAGACCCAGCGCATGCACGGGTTGGCGCAGATCGTGCCCAGCGGCGGCCAGGAAGCGGGTCTTGGCCTGGTCGGCAGCCGCCACGCGGTCGCGTTCGCGCTGCAGGTCATCGATCAGCCCAAGATTCTCGAAGCGCAGCGACACGGTGGTCTTCAGGCTGCGGTACGTGATGGCGCTGAAGTACATGTTCACGCCCAGCAGGCAGAACGCGAAGGCCGCATAAATCAGGTGCAGCGCATCGCCCTGGATCAGGCAGGCCACCGTGAACGGCGCCAGCATGCCCAGCGCCGATCCCGCGTAGGCGGGCGGATAGGCCGATAGCGACGGCACCGCCCCGCTGCACATGCCGGCCAGCATCACGCAGCCAAACGCCAGCATCATGCCGTCGTCCGACAGCACCGCCGCCAGGCCGGCCAGGCCCCATAGCAGGCCCGACAACCACGACAGCGCGCAAAACGCCGACACCCAGGTTTGCAACTCGGCGGGCGCGGTCTGACGCCGCAGGAAACGGCGGTTCACGACCACGCGCAGCGCCGTCAGCAGATACAGCGCGGCGGCCCAGGCGGCCAGCAGCCAGATCGGCACGCTGGCCCGCATCACGTAGGCGACCGGAATGACGATGGCGAAGTTGGCGAACAGCACGCCGTATGACTGCCGGTAAAGCAGGCGGGCCAACTCGGCCCGATAAGGCGCGCGGGTTTCCGGAACGAGGGGCACTGGATGCGGGGATAACGCAGCGGAAGCAGTCATGCGCCTGTGGAGGGTCCGGGTAGCGGCGCATCATTTTGACACAGTAAATCTGCTTTTCCAGGCGCGTCCCGGGCCATGAGGGCGTCGTCGCATTAACGTTTTCTTCTTAATCGTTACATTTGCCGCTTTATTGTTTGCTACTGCTGGTTACAGTGCTGCCTCTCCCAATTTTTGACAGGCAGCTGACATGTGGCACGTCCGGCTTGGCGCATTCCTTCCCGCGGGCCTGCCCCGCGCCCTCGTGCAATGAGGGCCGCGATCAAGCCCCTGACGCTGGCCTTGGCGTTTGCCCTGCCCAGCCTGGCCAGCACGGCGCACGCCGATTCGTGGATCAGCCGGTGCACCGCCAGCTACTACGGCCAAGGCTCCGACACGTACTGCCATCAGGCCTACAGCGAAGGCCTGGCGGCCGTGCTGACCGGCTCGGCCGACGACCCGGCGGGCGTCTGGGGCTACCTCGACAAGCAAGGACGCATGGCGATCACCCCCGCCTACGCCGAGGCCTCTCCGTTCCAGAATGGCCTGGCCGCGGTCAGCCAGGACGGTCTTTGGGGCTACATCGACACCCGGGGCCAGTGGGTCATCAAGCCACGCTTCGGCAGCGCGTCGGGATTCAATGCCGAAGGCACGGCCTTGGCCGAAGAAGACGAACGCGACGTGCTGATCGATCGTCAGGGCAAGGTCATCAAGACCTTCGAGCTGGGCACGCGCACATGGGGTTTCCGGCCCGGACAGAAATTGGCGTCGATCGAAGTGCCCACGCCGCCGCGCCTCTTTAATATCGCCACGGGCAAGGCGGCCTCCCTGCCTGCGGGCGTAATGGCGCTGGGCGCCCCCACCGAGGGCTATCTGCCTGCCCAGTTGCGCGAATCCCGCTACAACGGCTGGTGGGGTCTGTTGGATGACAATGGCCACTGGGCACTGTCGCCGGACGTGCTGCGCTCGCAAGCCGCGCCGATTCGCGACGGCGGCGTGCTGGCCGTGCGCCGCGATGAAAAATGGCAATTCGTGGATCCGCGCGGTGCGGCGTTGTCGCCCGCACGCTACGAACGCGTGCAGCGGGTGGCGGCCGGTCTGTGGCTGGTGACGCCCGAAGATGGCAAGGCGGCGCTATTGGACGCCAAACTGCAGACGCTGCACACCTTCTCGAATGCCTACGTCGGCTTGCAGGAGCGCGATGGCTGGCGTTACCTGCCGGATGTCTCGATGACGCTGCTGATCAGCCCGGCCGGCACGCTGGAGCAGTTGGCGCTGGACCATGGCCGCGTCGAGATCAATCAGGGGCGGGCCTGGGTCTACGGCGTGCGGGCGTCGTCGCCGGGCGCGGCGGACGCCGGCGCGACCGATGACGCCACCCGCGCGACCGGCCTGATGGATGCCGCGAAGGAAGGGACGCCGGCCGAGGCCGATCCCGGCGAGGCCGTCGACGCCGCAGGCATTGCCGTCGACGCCGGAGCCCCCGCGGATGCGGTTCCCGCGGCGGCAGCCGCCGATACCGCCGCGACCGTCATGACGGACGTCGCGGCCCCGCCGACGGCCGTGGACAGCGCGCAGGCCGCGTCCGACCCGAATGCCGATACCGCCGCGGCCACCGACGTGACGGTATCCGCCGTTCTGGCAGACGGCGACAGTCAGACGACGTCCATGGCCGCGCCGGGCGTCGAAGCCCTGATCCAGATCTACGCCGAGGACGGCAAACCGCTGCTGGACGCCGACACCGTCGCGCGATTGCGCGCCTACGAGATCACCGCCTTTTCCCCGGGCAAGACCGCCGGGCGCAGCGGGGCCGCGGCGGGCATGCCGCTGGCGTTGCTGCGAACCGGCGACTACCAGCAGCCGCCGTCGATCCTGACGGCGTCGGGCACGGTGGTCTCGAACCCGGAATGGGAGGCCATCGACGCCTATGACGCAACGATGCCGCTGGTCGTGCGCACCTCCGGCGGCAAGTTCGGCGCCATCGACGGCAAAGGCGCCTGGGCCGTGCCGCCCAAGTACAGCGGCATCCGCAAGTTCAGCGGCGCCTATACCTGGGCCCGCACGTCGGACATGTCCCGCGACGACGCCTTGCTGATCGACGCGCGCGGCAAGACGGTGCCCATTCCCGCCGACGTCGCGGCCGACGCCACGCACCTTGACGGCGACCTGCTGCTTTACCGCGCGCCGGACGAGAACCGCGCACGCCGCTGGGGCATCTGGAACATCCGCCGGGGCGCGCCGGCGCTGAAACCCGTCTACGAACACATCGAGGAATTCGAAGACGACTGGGCCCGCGTCCAGGACAAGGACCACTGGGGCGTCGTCAACCGCGACGGCCAGTGGGTCGTGCGCCCCACGCACGAGAGCGCCTACAAGATGGAATACCTGGGCGACGGCTTCATGCTGGTGGACGACCCCGACGCCAAGGACACCGCCAACCGCTACGCGGATAGCCCGTACCGTCTGGTCGATCTTCGCACCGGCAAGGCCAGCGCCACCGTCTATGGCAAGCCCGCCAAGATCAAGGACGGACGCTATATCGGCGAACTGGCCGACGGCAGCCCCGTGCTGTTCGACGCGCAGGGCCACGCAACCCGCCTGTCGCAAGGCAAGCCGGAAAGCCGGGAGCAGTACGGCGACTGGGTCATCATGCGCAACGACGAACGCGAAGGCGCAATCGACGCCCGGGGCAATTTCGCCGTGCCCGCCCTGTATGGCGAATTCAATCCCTTCTTCGTGCAGCCGGAAGGCCTGGCGCGGGTCAACCTGGGCACCGGATACCGCCTGATCGACCAAAGCGGCAAGACGGTGCTGGAAAAACGCGGGGACGGCTTTCCGTTGGCGTCGATGCAACGCCTGCTGTTCACCGACGCCTCGGAATCCAGCGCCATCATGACTGACCTGCAAGGCCGGGAAATCACGCGTTTCCCCGGCCGCTATTCGGTCGAGTACAACGGCGCCAGCGAAGGCGTGGCGCCCTACAGCGACGAAAGCGGCCGCTCGGGTTTCGTGAACGCGGACGGCAAGCGCGTCGTCGGCGCGCACTTCTCCCAACTCGGCCCGATGAAAGACGGCCTGGCCCGCGCGCGCCGCCTGGAGCGCACCGGCAAGCTGTATGGATTCATCGACTTGACCGGGCGCTACGCGATTCCGCCCGCGTTCAAGTGGGCCGACGATTTCCATGACGGGCGCGCGATGGTCCTTCGGGACGGTGGGGTCGAATTCATCGACACCCACGGCAAAATGACCGCCCTGTTCGGCGTGCTGTGCGACAAAGTGGTGATCTTCGACGCGGAGGAAAACCTCACGTGGCCGAAAGAGGCGCTGACCTGCCCCGAAGCCACGCAAGTGCCTCCCCCCGTCCTCGACAACGCCAAAGCAGAATAACCATGACGTCACGCGTGATCCGCACCACCCGACTCGCCTGCGCGATTGCCGCGCTGGGCGCCTCCCTGTCCGCGCATGCGCAAAGCGGCCATCTGTATTGCCTGGACGAAGGCAGCTACCGCACCGACGCCAACGCCGACGACATCCCCAGCAGCAGCCCCTTTACCAACGGCTGCATCCGCGCGCTGTCGGACGGACGCGCCGCGGTGTTGCTGCCCTCGGCCCTGGAAAACATCAACCGGGTCCCCATGGACCAGTCGCTGCGCCGCCACGCCTGGGGGTTCCTGGACCAGAACGGCCGGCTGGCGATCCGGCCGCTGTTCGAGGATGTACGCGACTTCCGCCACGGCCTGGCCGCCGTGCAATGGCAGGGAAAATGGGGCTTTATCGACACGCGCGGGCGCATGGCCGTGCCGCCGCGTTATGACAGCGTCCAGGACTACGCCGAGATCGGCTTGGCCGTGGCCATGCTGGACGGACGCCAGCAATTGATCGACCGCCAGGGGCAACCCGTGGGCGAACCCCTGGACACGGGCATCCAGAACCTGTTCCTGGCCGATGGCGTGCCGGCCCGGGCCGCGGTGCAATACAAGCAGGAATACCGCGGCATCAATGGCGAACGCCGTTTCGCCAAGCCCGGCATCACCATCACGCAGTCCTATGGCCAGGGCCTGTACATCGCCATCAATGACGAACACCGCTACGGCGTGGTGGACGGCGATTGGAACTGGGTGGTCGAACCGGCCTACGAAGACATCCTGACACAGCACGACAGCCGCCCGGCCGTGGCCTATAGCCGCGACGGCGCCGTGCTGATCGGCACGGACGGCAAGGTGACCGGCGCGGACCAGCATTACAACAGCCTGCAGCCGGTGGGCAAGGCGTTCTGGAGCGCCGAACTGGATGGCCGCAAGGGCTATGCCGTGCTGAATGCCGCAGGCGCGGTCGTCACGACGATGAAACCGGACGAAGCCCAGGAGTCCCAGCGTTTCCAGGACACCCTCGTCTACCCCGTGGGGGAAACGCTCATGGCGCTGGTGCCGGGGCAGCCCGCACCGATCAAACTGAGCGGCGCGTCGACGCCGACCCAGAACGAAGAAGGCTTCGTGATATTCGCTGACCAGACGGGCGCGCCCGCCGGCGTGCTGACGCCCAAGGGCGTCTGGCTAAGCGGCGACACCGCGCCTGCCTGGTTGCCGCAGGCAGGACCGATGGAGCTGCGCCATGGCCGGCTGTGGATCCGGAAGCAGGAAGGCGGGTTGCTGAACGTCCTGGATGCCGACGGCCGCGTACTGCTCAAGCCCGAAGCGGTGGAAGCGACGCAGAGCATGGAACTGAAGGCGCCGCCGTTGAACATCCCGGGCGCGCCGCTGGGCATATTGGGCCAGGGGCATTGCCAATGCGGCATGACAGGCGCCGGCCTGATTCTGGCCGACGGCAGCTGGGTCACCGATCCGTGGTGGACGGACCTGATCGCGCTGGACGATTCCGATGAGCGCCGGGCCGACGACCCGGAATACCAGGACGGCCCGAACGCGCTGAAGCCCGAACAACTGCGCTACGCGGCCGAGACCGAACGCGGCCTGCAACTGCTGGACGCCAACGGCAAGCCGTTGCCACTGCCGCCGCAGCAGCATATCGGCACATTCCGCCACGGCTATGCGCTGACCTACGCCGCCGGCGTCAACCGCATGGTCGACCGCGAAGGCAAGACTTACGACCTGCCCGATGTCTTCCAGACCGACATCGTCGCACCCGGCGTAGTCCGGTTCTTGAAGACCGCCAGCGAAGACGCGCGATGGGGTCTGTACGATTTCGTGGCGGGCAAGGAACTGGCCGCCCCCGCTTTCCACCAGATCGGCCACTTCCAGAACGGCCAGGCCGTGGCCTCGCTGGGCGCGGACCGCGTGGGCGTGATCGATCTGCAGGGACGCTGGGTGGTGCCGGCGACGCATCACGGCGTCGCCCGCATCAACGACAAGCTGTGGAAGGTATGGCAGGCCGGCGGACAGGCAGAAGACTACGAACGCGCCGCGGCCGTGTTCAACGACCAGGGCCGCGCGCTGACGTCGTTCCAGCCGCACCTGCAGGTAACCGCGGCAGCGGGCGGAACCATTTCGGCAGACGGCGAGCAGAACCGCTGGATCGTGTCGGCCGACGGCAGCAGCGCGCTGGACCTGCAAGACGCCACCTACGCTCGCGTTGGCGACTGGCTGGAGATCCGCCGCGCCGTGCGCTATGGCTATCTGAACGCACAGGGCGCATGGCAGATTCCCCCCACGGCGGCTGTCGGATCGATCTTCCAGGGCACGCCTGCGCGCGCGCTGTCCACCGACGCCACCGGGACGCGATTGATCGACGCCACGGGCAAGACCGTCTCGACCCTGCCGGGCGGCGAGTGGCGCTGGCCGCAAGGGTCGGACTGGCTGCTTCGGCATTACGTCGCGAACGGCAAGCCCATGACCGAATACACCGCGCCGGACGGCAAACCGCGCATGAAGGTGGAAGGCACGGCGTCGGCGTTCTCGGCCGGCCGCGCGGTCACGCTGCTATCCACCCGGGCGGTGCGCGCGGTCGACGCCAAGGGGACATTGAGCGGTCCGGCGTTCGACGCGCTGGGCGCCCTGCACGACGGCCTGGCGGCCGCGCGCACCGACCTGGACTTCGGCTACGTGAACGGCCAAGGCAAGTTCGTCATTCCCACCGCCTACAGTGCGGTCACGCCTTTCGCCGGGAAGCGCGCCGTCGTGTCCACGATGGATCTATCGAAGATCATCGACCCTGCCGGCAATGCGCTGGCCCGCGTCGAGATGGTGTGCGGCATGCGCGCGCTGTACGGCAGCGCCGGCCAGCGCCTGTGGCCGCTGTCCCTGCCGGCGCGCTGCCGCCGCTAGGGTCGAGGCGTTGGACGCTTATTGCGCGTCCAACGCCAGATAGCGCTGCGTCTGCACGATGGCTTCGCGCTCTTTGAAACTTGTCAGGCGGTCGGCCAGCGCGCTGCTGTCGCCGGTCTGCCGGATGGCCGCCAGCGTGGCCTGCATGGCGTGGATGGCGGCGCGTTGCAGGTCCGACGGAATGATGGCCAGGCGATAACCCATCGCCGCCAGGTCGGGCAATGGCACCAGCGGCGTCTTGCCGCCGTAGAACATGTTGATCAGCTTTAGTCCCGGCAGGCGTTCGGCGATGGCCCGTATCTGCGCCAGCGTTTCGGGCGCCTCGACGAAAACCATGTCGGCGCCCGCCTTCACATAGCGTTCCGCGCGCGCGATCGCAGCGTCAAAGCCTTCGACCGCGATCGCGTCCGTGCGCGCGATGACCAACGCATCGGCATCCGAAAGCGTCTGGCGCGCAATGTGCACCTTGCGGCACATTTCGTCGGCGTCCACCAGGCTCTTGTCGTCCAGGTGGCCGCACCGCTTGGGAAACGACTGGTCTTCGATATGGAAGGCCGCCACGCCCGCGCGCTCCATGATGCGCACGGTGCGCTCCACGTTGGCCGATCCGCCAAAGCCCGTGTCGGCATCCGCCACCACCGGCAGGCCGCTGGCGTCGACGATCTTTTCCACCCGGTCCATCACTTCGGTAAAGCTCAGCAGCCCGATGTCCGGATAGCCCGCCGCGCGCGCAATGGCGCCGCCGCTGGCGTACACGGCATTGAAACCGGCAGCGGCCACCAGCCGGGCCGACATGCCGTCATAGGCGCCGGGCGCCACGACAATGTCTTGGGCCAGATGCTGGCGCAACAGGGTGCTGGGTTTGATGGGCGTGTTCATGCGGGTTCCTTGAGGGCAATGAATCGATGCCAGCATCATCGGCCCGCTGCAATAGAATGTCCAATATATGGAAAATTGATAATCAGTACTTTTCAGGTATGAATATGGAACTGCGTCATTTGCGCTATTTCGTCGTAACGGCCGAGGCCCAGCACTTCACGCGCGCGGCGGAACTGCTGGGCATGGCGCAGCCCCCGCTCAGCCAGCAGATCCGTCAGTTGGAGCAGGAAGTCGGCACGCCGCTGTTCGACCGCACGGGCCGCGGGGTCATGCTGAACGACGCGGGGCGGGCCTTCCTTGCCTGCGCGCAAGACATCCTGCAACGCGCGCAAGCCGCCGTGCAGACGGCGCAGCGCGCCGCGCGCGGCGAGGTGGGAGAACTGACGTTGGGCTTCACCGAATCCGCATCATTCAACGGCGTGGTGACGGCCCTGATCCGCCAGTACCGGCAGCAATATCCCGACGTGGAGATGACGCTGTCGCAAGGCGATAGCGAGACGCTGGTGGCGCGCTTGCGCGAAGGCGCCATCGACGCCGCCTTCGTGCGGCCGCCGTTCGCGCTGGACGGCGGCCTGACGTTCACGCAGCTGGCGGAAGAACCGCTGGTGGTGGCCTTGCCCCTGGGCCACGCATTGGCGCGCAAGAAACGGCTGACGCCCGCGGACCTGACACAGGAGCGCTTCATCCTGTATTCCCGAAAGTCCGGGTATGGCCTTAGCGCGGACATCATGGCGGCGTGCCGGCAGCACGGCCTGAACCCGCTGATCGGCCAACGGGCACCGCAATTGTCGTCGGCGGTGAACCTGGTGGCGGCAGGCATGGGCGTGGCGGTGGTGCCTGAGTCGTTGCGACACCTGCGTCCCGACGGCGTTGTCTACCGCCCTTTCGCGCTGGACTGGCCGCGGGCGGTGCTGGGCCTTGCGGTGCGGCAGGACCGGCTTGGAGGAAAGGTGGAAAACCTGCTTCGCCTGACGCGTAAGACGTAAGGCGTAAGGCGTCATGGGCGGTGGCCACGTCGCAGGTCGGTCGGTCAGTCCTCGTGCGACTCGTGCACGGCCACGGCGCCACGCTTCCAATAGCTGGCGGCGCGAATGCGGCCCTTGTCGATGCCATGCTGCGACACCATGATTTCGCGCACGGCCTTGGCCACGGCGGATTCAGCTGCCACCCAGACATAGCCCTCGCCAGCGGGCAGCACCAGTTCGCGCGCCGCTTCCAGCAGCAAGGTGCTGTAGCCCGGCGCGGTGCCGTCGCGGTGCAGCCAGCGCACGGACGTTTTAGCGGCCGACGGCAGCGGGATCTGGTTAGCGGCGGACGGCACTTCAATCAGCACCATCGCCTGGGCGGCGGCGGGCAGTTCTTCCAGGCGGCGCGCCATCGCCGGCAGCGCGGTTTCGTCGCCGATCAGTACGTGCCAGTCAAAGGCCTTGGGCACCACGAAGGAACCGCGCGGGCCGCCGATGCCCAGCGTCTGGCCGGGTTCGGCCTGCTCGGCCCAGGTGGACGCGGGGCCATCGCCATGCAGCACGAAGTCAATGACCAGTTCGCGGCGAGCCGCATCGAAATAGCGCGGCGTGTAGTCGCGAGCGGCCGGCTTGGGCATGCCCTCGGGGAACTTGATGCCATCGGGGCCGACGGAGGGTAAGACCGGTGGCAGCGACGGGTCGGCGGGGAAAAAGAGCTTTACGTGGTCGTCGAACGAGGCGGACACGAAGTCCTGCAGGTCGTCGCCCGTGAAGGTGATGCGGGCCAGCAGGCCCGCGACGCGCTCGGTGCGCGCAACAGTCAGCACGCGCATTTTCAGGTTGTGGCGCACGCGCTCCACGTTCAAATCGGTACGGGTCATTAACGTTCCAAATCGGGGGAAAGGATCAAGCACAGGGCTTGCCGTTGATCTCGTCGGTGGCGCGCGCCAGGATGGCGGCAATGCGCCGTTGTTCGGCAGGCGACGCGTCGGTGCGATCCAGCAACGCCTGCCGGAGGGCGTGCCGGGCTTCCACGAATTCCGGAAGCCAGCCGGTGCGCATGTCCTGGCCTTCCGGGCCCAGATTGCGGGGCTCGCCGCTCCAGGCCTGGCGCATCCAGTCCATCTTGCGGGCGATGTGCTTGAAACGGTTGAACATCATGGTCAGGCGGCTACGGTTGGCCTCCAGATGCGCCTTGCCGGGTTCCGCCAGGTGGTAGCGCTTCTTGGCGCCATCCTGCTCAACGGTGGCGTAGCCCAGCTCTTCCAGATAGGTCAGCGCGGGGTAGACCATGCCCGGGCTGGGCGTGTAGAAGCCGTTGCTGAGCGTGCCCAGGGCCTTGATGAGTTCGTAGCCGTGGCTGGGGCTTTGCTCAAGCAGTCCCAGCAGCATCAATTGCAGATCATCGGCCGACACGCGGCGGCCGCGCGTGAAGCCGCGCCCATCGCCGCCGAAGCCGTTGGCATCGCCTCGGCCATCGGGCGAGCCCGAAAACCAGTCGCCGCCCGAGGCCGCATGGCGGGGGTGATGGCCATGATGGTCGTGGTGGCCATGATGGCCGTGGTGATCGTGATGACCATGGTGGCCATGGCGGTCGTTTTGAAAGTGGGAATGTCGCATCGGTTCGCTCTTAAGATGTATCTTTAGATATATATCTTACGATACACCCACAAAAATCCAGCCGTCAAGTGCGACGTTCAAACCCGCGCGCAACGGGCTTCACTCCGACCCGATCCGTCTGGCGCCCGCTTTGAACAAGGCCTGGGCCTCGGGCGTCAGCCGGAACGCAGCCAGGAAATCCCCCACGCGGTAGGCAGGATGCGACTGGCGGATCAGGGCCAGGAAGCCCAGCGCCTCATCCACCCGGTCGGCGATGGCCAGGCAGTGGGCGGCAATCGCCAGAATGTGCACATGGGCGTTGGGACGCATCGCCGCCTTGACCGCCCAGTCGGCAGCTTCCTCGATCCGTCCCAATCGGACCAGCGCAAGCGCCCGTACGGCCAGCATGCCGAACATCAAGGGGTCGAAGGGGCTGAGATGGCGCGAATGGTCCGCCGACCCGATCGCCGCCTGGGCGTCGCCCGACTGGCAATGGACGAACCCCAGCGTGTAGTGCCCCAGGGCGAAATTCGGGCTGAGATCCACGGCGCGCCGCAATTCCGCGAGCGACGGCTCCTGGCTACCGCGCAGCCATAGCGCCCGGCCCATGGCCCAATGCGCCGCCGGATCCCGGTCGTCGGCGCTCAGGCTCTGGCCAGCGGCTTTGAACGCCAGGTCCACCGCCGCTTTCTGCTCGCCCCAGCGCTGGAACGCCGCCTGCCAATAGGTAAAGGACAGTCCCGCATAGGCCCGCGAATATGTGGGGTCCAGCCGCACCGCCATCTCGAAAAAATGCCGCGCAAGGGCATTGTCCGCCTGGTTGAACCGGTACATATGCCACAGGCCGCGATGATGCGCCGACCACGCATCCAGTGAATTCGGCGGTGTGAGAATGGCACGGCTGCGCTCGGCGGATTCGATCTCGATGTCGATCGACGCGACGATTCGATTGCCGATCTCGTCCAGCGCCACGAATGCGTCGTCCAGCGTATGGTCGAAGGCTTCCGCCCAGACGATGCGCGCCGTCCGCGATTCGACGAGCGCCACGTCCACGATGATCCGGTTGCTCAGCCGGCGCAGCGAGCCGCTCACCACAAAGTCCACATTCAGCGTGCGGCCGGCCTCCTCCGGCCCCACGCTGCGCTGGTCCAGGGCGAATACCGTCCCCTGCGCAATCACGAACAGACTACGCAGCTTGGCCAATCGGGTGATGATGTCGTAAGCCAGCCCATCGCCCAGCCCGCCCCGCACGCCGCCGCGGGCCGATGCGTCCGCGAATGGCATGACGACGATCGAGGCCCGTCCGGTTCTTTCCCTGCCGCCTTCGGACGGGTCGGCGATCAGCGGCTTGTCGGCGCCGCCCGCCGGTGTCGGCGGGTCTTCCGGGGTAAGCCGAAGCAGTCTCCAGGCATGGCGCAGCGGCCGCCAATCCAGCCCCTCGTCCCCGAAGGCGCGTATCGCGGCGGCCAGGTGCTCTTCGCCCTCGCGAAGCCGCCCCCGGTCGTTTAGCGATTGCAGCATCAGCGCGTGCGCGCGCCGGTCGAAAGGCGCCAGGCGCAACCAATTGTCCAGGCAGGCGTAGCGCTCCTCGGACCCGGCCGGTAGACACGCGGCCAGGTGTTCCATCACCGCCGCCTGGCAGCCCCTTAATCGCCGCCGTTGCGCCACCACCCAGCTGTCGAAAAGCGGGCACGACTTGAGCTGCAGGCCGTCCAGGAAATCACCCGCGAACAACGCCGCCAAGCTGCGCAGCCGCTCCACGCCGACGCTGCTGATGCCTTGCCGCATCGCCTGCTCGGTATCGAGGACATCGACAAGGCAATCTTGCAGGTCGAGCGTCACCGCGTCTTGATCTGCCAGGATCCGGCGGCGGTCCGGCTCGTCGAGCAAGGCTCTTGCCTTGCTGAGGCACCATCGGAGTTCGCCGCGGGGATCATTCGGAACGTCCCAGAGCAGCTCGCACAGGTGCGTGCGCGTCACCGCGTGCGGGGCGAGCGCAAGATAGGCGATCAACGCGCGCAGCTTGCGTGAGGGCGGCAAGACCAAAGCGGCGCCCGCCCGGCTGATCCTCATCGGCCCAAGCATGCGGACACGAATGGCGGTTCCATCCCCGGGAAAATCCGGATGCTCCGCCGAGACAGATTCCACGCCGGCTACCACGCCCGCCTCCACGTCCCGGCCTTACGGTTGACTCCGGATCGCACGACACGCCTATGCCTACGCACTCCTGCCTGTGATTCCGCGTCGTGCCGGTGATATCCGCCAGCGCGCCACCCCCGTCCTAATGGAGACAGACCATGTCCGCATTCACCACCGCCCAGGCTCAAACCCAAGATCACGCGCAGCCCGACCTGACCGCCCTGAAAGCCCGGCAGCAAGCCACCTGGTCTTCCGGAGATTACGCCGTCGTGGGCACCACACTGCAGATCGTCGGCGAGCAACTGTGCGAATCCCTTGACGTCCGTGCCGGACAGAAAGTCCTCGATGTCGCGGCCGGCAACGGCAACTCCTCGCTGGCTGCGGCCCGGCGCTGGTGCGAGGTCGTCGCGACCGATTACGTTCCCGCGCTGCTGGGACGCGCCCGCGAGCGCGCCGCGGCCGAACGCCTGAAGATCGAATTCCAGGAAGCCGATGCCGAGGCACTGCCCTTTGCACCGGCCAGCTTCGACGCCGTGATCTCCACTTTTGGCGTGATGTTCACGGCCGACCAGGACAAGGCCGCCGCCGAGCTGATCCGCGTATGCCGCCCCGGCGGCAAGATCGGCCTGGCCAATTGGACGCCGGACGGCTTCGTAGGCCAGGTATTCAAGACCATCGGCAAGCATCTGCCGCCGCCGGCCGGCGTCAAATCGCCCGCGCTGTGGGGCACCCGGGCGCGCATCGACCAGATGTTCGGAAGCCACGCCACCGCAATCCAGGCGGAGCCCCGCCATTTCGTGTTCCGTTACCGTTCGCCGGAACACTGGCTGCAGGTCTTCAAGACCTATTACGGGCCGGTCCTTAAAGCGTTTTCCACGTTGGAACCCGCTGCGCAGGGCGCCCTGGAAAGCGATCTCATAGCGCAAATAGACCGGTTCAATCGCTCTGGCGACGCCGGGGTGGTGGTGCCCAGTGAGTACCTCGAGATCGTGATCACCCGCCGGTAACCGGGCGGCGAACCACGTCCCCTTGCAACCGGAGTCATCCGGGCGGACGGCAAGCAGTAGATGGTCCATGGCGCGACACCTTCACGCCCGTGCGCGCACGGGCGGCTCGAACGACGCGAAGCAGTGGCATGCAAAGCTGGCACGCGGGCTGCCGCCCAGGCCAGGCGGGACTGATCCTCTGCCTGAAATCATACGCCTGACGGCGGCGGCCGGGCGCGCCCACGGCCGTCAGGCGCGACGTTCAAACACCCCTGCCGCAATGCCCGCCACGATCAGCGCCATGCCCGCCAACAGCGAGGCGGCTGCCGGTGTTCAGAAGGCTAGAGCAACGTGAACAGCAACTTGGACAGCGTGCTCTTCAACGGCCATTGCATCGAGATCAAAAGCAGCATGGGCAAGGCGGCCGGCAGCAGGATCTTCAACAGCACGGATTTATTGACGATGGCGCCCCGCATCGACGCGACCGCCTGATAGATGGCTTGCACGTCCGCCACCGGCCCCAGTTCGGGCGCATCCAGCATGGGATCGTCCGGCACGTCTTTGCCCTGTATCCACTTTTCATGGACCAACCGCCCGTGCAGGGACACGAACGCGCCGTAATCAAGCAGCGCTTGCCGCTTGACGCGCAATAGCAATGGCGTGAACACCAGCAGCGGCGCCAGTCCGATGATCGTAAGCACCACCAGCAGCGCCACAATCTGGCCGTAAAGCGAGGGCACCATCACCCCGTGATACAGGACTTCATGCGCCCAGACACCCGCCACCACGGCCGAAACGGAAAACAGGAAAGGGCCGTAGACGACGGGCAGCCGCGTGAGAAAGCCCAGACCGCCCATGCGGTCGGGATGGCTAGGTACCAGCTTCAGGGGCAACGCTGCGATCCTCAACAGCAGTAGTCCCAACATTATCAGCCGCCATACCCAGGCAAGCAGCAGGATCGAGAAAATAGGCCGCGTCACGAGTAATAGCCACCAGACGCCGAAGCTGAGACTGTGGCTGCCTGAATCCGCCCAACGCAGTTCGTCCAGATTGGGAGAGAAGAACAGGACGGCTATCCACGTGACGACAAACACGGTAATGACGATCCACGGCGCGACCCGGTTTCGCAGCGCCGACACGCCGATCAGGACCTGATCAAACCTGGCGGACAAGGCGTCGTCAACAAGCCCGGATTGCCGGAACTCGCGCAAGCCCACGGGAATGAGCTTCTGGGCGATGCCTTCGGCCAGCACCAGCAATGGAATGGCGATAAGACAGCGAACATGAATGCCGATATGGCCGAGCAATGGCTCGTTGTCTTCCAGTGATTCGATGGCCGTGCCGGCCAGCCATGCGGCGATCACCAAAGGCAGCCAGGCAATCAGTGCATAGGCGACGGCACGTCGCGCGAAGCCGCCGCCACCGGCAGGGATCAACCCGATTCTGCGCTGGATGCGATAGAAAAGGTCATCACGCACCAGCGAAAACTGATCAACCGCGTTGGCCGCCCCATGATGCTGATCCATCCTGACTCCCGGTAAATACCGTTTGCGCCATCGATACATCGAACACGTCATTGACTACTGATACGCCACGCGCTTGCGCGGACAGCAAAACCACCAACAAGGCAATTCTCGCTTCGCGTGAATATCGCATGCTGGCAGTGCGCTTTGCAAGACAGGCATATGACGGCAATAACCAGGCATCAAGAATTCTATATTCGGCACGTCCGTTTTTGTGTAGGCTGAGAATAATCGCCTGCTGCCCGGGGCGCCGTTTTCAGCGTGATCTTCAATGGGTTATCGCTGCACGCGAGCCACGCACGGCATCAGGCCGAAGCTGTTTGCCGAATCCCGTATTTTCGTGACCTTGTTGCCCGATGGAACCGCGTATTCGACGCCGGTTCGCCCATTTCAATGCATGGAGAAATCGTCATCATGAAGCTCACTCGCGGTGCGAACGCCCCCTCATCCACTCACAATCGCCTTGGCAAGCCATTGAAGGGCGGTCGCTTGACGTCGGCCGCGTTAGCAACGTTGCTGTTTGCGACAGCGCCCTCGGCGTGGTCGCAGCAGGCGCCCAAACCGGCCGAAGACGCGACCAAACAGGCCAATGCCGCGCTCCTGAAGGCGCTGCCTTTTTCGGACAAGACGTCATTCGAGCTGGCCCACAAAGGGTTCATCGCCCCGCTTCCCACCGAGATGATCAAGGGCGCCCAAGGCAACCTGGTGTGGGACCCCGGCAAGTACAACTTCATCAAAGAAGGCTCTGAGGCGCCGGATACCGTCAACCCCAGCCTGTGGCGCCAATCGCAACTTTTGAATATCTCTGGCCTGTTCCAGGTCACGGATGGGATCTACCAGGTGCGTAACCTGGACCTGTCCAACATGACGATCGTCGAGGGCAAGGAAGGCCTGACGATCATGGATCCGCTTATTTCGACCGAGACGGCCAAGGCCGCGCTGGACCTCTATTACCAGCACCGGCCAAAGAAACCGGTGGTCGCGGTTATCTATACCCACAGCCACGTGGATCACTACGGCGGCGTGCGCGGCGTGGTGGACGAAGCCGACGTCAAGGCCGGCAAGGTCAAGATCTACGCCCCGCTGGGCTTTCTTGAACACGCCGTGGCGGAAAACGTCATGGCCGGCACCGCGATGAGCCGACGTGCCAGCTACATGTACGGGAACCTGCTGCCGCCCAGCCCGACCGGCCAGGTCGGCGCCGGCCTTGGCACCACGACGTCCGCAGGTACCGTGACGCTCATCCCGCCCACCGACATCATCGAAAAAACGGGTGAAACACGCACCATCGACGGATTGACGTATCAGTTCCTGTACGCCCCGGGCAGCGAAGCCCCCGCCGAAATGCTGTATTACATCAAGGAAAAGAAGGCGCTGAACACGGCGGAAGATTCCACCCACACCTTGCACAACACCTATTCGTTGCGCGGTGCCAAGATCCGCGACCCGCTGGCCTGGTCGAAGTACCTGAATGAAGCGCTGGCCATGTGGGGCGATGACGTGGAAGTCATGTACGCCATGCATCACTGGCCGGTGTGGGGCAAGAAAGAGGTCCAGGAACAACTGGGCACGCAGCGCGACATGTACCGGTACATCAACGACGAGACCTTGCGCCTTGCCAACATGGGATACAACAAGGAGGAAATCGCCGAACAGGTCAAGCTGCCGAAGGCGATCGCCACCAAGTTCTCCAACCGGGGCTATTACGGCTCGTTGAATCACAACGTGCGGGCCACGTATGTGCTCTACCTTGGCTGGTTCAACGGCAACCCCGCCACCCTGCATACGCTGCCCATCGAAGAAGGGGCAAAGCGCTATGTCGACATGATGGGCGGCACGGACGCCTTGCTGAAAAAGGCCCGGGAATACTACGCCAAGGGCGACTACCGCTGGGTGGCCGAGGTGGTCAACTACGCGGTCTTCGCGGACCCCAAGAACCAAGCGGCGCGCGACCTGCAGGCCGACGCCCTGGAACAGATGGGCTATCAGGCCGAAAGCGGTCCGTGGCGCAACTTTTACCTGACCGGCGCAAAGGAACTCCGCGAAGGCGTGAAGAAGTTGCCCGTGCCTGACACCGCCAGTCCCGATACTGTCCGGGCCATGACGCTGGACATGCTCTTCGACTATTTCGCGGTCCGCTTGAACCGCGACAAGGCCGAAGGCAAGCACGTCGTACTGAACCTGGACTTCACCGATACCAAGCAGCAGTACACGCTTGAGATGGTGAACAGCGTCCTGAACCACACGGAAGGCAAGCCCGCGAAAGACCCCAGCGCCAGCGTATCGCTGACGCGCAAGACGCTGAACGACATCATGCTGAAACAGACGTCGCTCAAAGACGCGCTGGCCAAGGGAGACGTCAAGCTCACTGGAGACCAGGCCAAGCTGAACGACGTCTTCGGTTCGCTGGACGACTTCGAATTCTGGTTCAACATCGTGACGCCGTAAGCACCGGGATGGCAGCGGGGCGGCGCTTGCACGAGCCGCCCCCGCCCGGTCGGCATTCCGTTTTCAACGGCGGCCCGTCGCGGCTTCCGCGCGGGCCTGCAGCCAGCGTGTGAAGTCCTCGGCGCGCGGCTCGTCCGGCGCCGGCGCATACACGACCAGCCGCAGATGGCGACTTTCATCGACCGACAGCGTGGCATGTTCGAACGCCAGGTCGCCCAATGATTCCACATGCAGTCTGCGTTGGCCCATGCAGGCGCCATGCACGTCGTGCTCCCGCCACCAGCCCTTGAAATCCGGCGACACGCTTTCCAGTTCGTCGACCAGTTCAGCAATGTCCGGCGCGCCCGCCGCGCTGGCGAAGTCGCGGCGGAAGGTCGATAGCATCGCGGGCGCCTGCGCCTGCCAGTCGACGAACACGTGCCGCATCGCGGGCGCCACGAACAGCATCCACAACAGGTTGCGCCGGCCGGGCGGCTGCGCCGAGAAATCGAAGACGTGATCAGCGGCGGCGTTCCACACGACGACGTCCCAGCGCAGATTCAGAATGTAGGCGGGCCGCGCGGGCAGGTCGTCCATCAGCCGGCGCACTTGTGGCGGCACGGTGCACCAGGTGCGGCCGGGCTCTGCTGGCGGACGTTGGTGCGCAAGCAGATACAGGTGGCGGCGTTCGGCCGCATCCAGCTTCAGCACGCGCGCCAGGTTTTCCAGGAAGGTGGCCGACACACTGATGTTGCGCCCCTGTTCGAACCAGGTGTACCAGGCCAGGCCCACACCGGCCAGCGCGGCAACCTCTTCGCGGCGCAGCCCCGGTGTGCGGCGGCGGCTCCCTGCGGGCAGCCCCAAGTCGGTGGGGCTGAGACGCTCGCGGCGCAGACGCAGGAATTCGGACAGGTCCGCGCGCGTGCGGTCCAGGCGTTGGGGAGTCGGAAGGTCAGTCATCGGACGATGGAGGCAGGCGTTCTGTGCGGCAGGCTATTGCGTTCAGTAATAGCATAAACGGCTAAATTGTATAAGGCTGGAAGCCCGCCCAGAATAGCCCCAATCCTGTTTCCGATGGCGTGTCCATGACTTCGACTTCCCTGCGCGCCGCTTGCGCGCCCCCCGCATCCGGCGCGCCCGCGCTCAGCCCGCTGGGCCTGGCCGTGCTGCTGTCCGGCGGCTTCATCACGATCTTCGACCTGTTCGTGGTGAACGTGGCCATCCCCAGCATGCAGACCACGCTGTCGGCCAGTTTTGCGCAGATCAATTTCATCATTGCCGCCTACGAATTGGCATACGGCGTGCTGCTGATCGCTGGCAGCCGGTTGGGCGACCGCCACGGCCGGCGCCGCTTGTTCATGTTGGGCATGGCCGGTTTTGCGCTGGCGTCCGCGCTATGCGGATTGGCGCCCACGGCCAACACATTGATCGGCGCGCGCATCCTGCAAGGCGTGGCGGCCGCGATGCTGTTCCCGCAGGTGTACGCGCTGATCCGCGTCAGCTACGACGGGCACGCGCGGCGGCGCGCATTCGGCCTGTTGGGCATGACGCTGGGGTTGGCCGCCATCGCCGGCCAGGTGCTGGGCGGCTGGATCGTTCATGCGGACGTGTTTGGACTGGCGTGGCGCGCCATCTTCCTGATCAACGTGCCATTGGGGCTGCTGGCGTGGCCGCTGGCGCGCCACATCCCCGAATCCCGCGAGGCGTCAGGCCCGGCGATGGACTGGCCCGGCGCGGCGCTGGTGGGCGCGGGGCTGGCCTTGCTGCTGCTGGCGCTGATCGAAGGGCCGGCGCGGCAGTGGCCGGCCTGGACTCTTGCCAGCGGTGGCGCTTCGATCGTCCTGCTGGCGCAGTTCGTGCGCATGCAGCGCCGCGTGCGGGTCCGGGGCGGCGTGCCGCTGGTCGACATGAGCTTGCTTGCGCAGCCCCGCTTTGCCGCCGGCTGCCTGCTGGTGATGCTGGTGTTCTCGACCGCCAGCGCAATGTTCCTTTGCTACGCCCTGCTGGTGCAGACCGGCTTCGGCCTGGACGCACTGACCGCCGGGCTGATCTTCGCCCCGGCCAGCGTGGGTTTCGTGGCGGGGTCGATGGCCGCGCCGCGGCTGGTGGCGCGCTTTGGCACCCGCGCCATCGCGGTGGCCGCGTTGCTGTATGGCGGAGCGACGGCGGCGTTGATGGCGCATGTCGGCGCCGCGGGCGCCGCGCTAGCGCCCTGGTCGTTGGTCCCGGCGCTGGTGTGGCTGGGCGCGGCGCAAGGCGCGGTCAATACGCCGCTGGTGAATCTGGTGCTGGGCCTGGTGGAAGACCGCCAGGCCGGCATGGCGGCGGGCGTGGTGTCGACGTTGCAGCAAGTGGGCGCCGCGCTGGGCGTGTCGGCGGCCGGCATGCTCTTCGGTGGCGCGCTGCATGCGCACGCGGGGACCGGCGCGCCCGAGCGTTACGCCCAGGCGTTCGCGTCGGCCCTGCAATTCAACGTGGCGGCGATCGCGGCGTCGACCTTGCTGCTGTGGTGGCTGGGCCGGCGGCGCTGAAATGGTAGACGCCGCGTGCTTTTCAGCGGTATCCCGGCCTACCCCGCCGACAGCTCGCGTGCGCGCTCTTCGGCCCTATGCACCGCCTGCGCGATCGCGTCGGCAACGCCGGCTTGCCGCAAGTGCGACAGCGCGGCGTAGGTGGTGCCGCCCTTGGAGGTGACACGATCCTGAAGGTCGGCCAGCGGCACGTCTTCGCTCGCGGCCAGCCCCGCCGCGCCGCGAAACGTGGACACGGCCAGCCGGCGCGCATCGGCGGCGGAAAATCCCAGTTCCAGTGCGCCCTGCGCCAGCGCCGCCATGAAGTGGAAGACGTAGCCCGGCCCGCTGCCCGTCACGGCCGTCACCGCGTCGATCATGGCTTCGCTGTCGGTCCAGATGCGATCGCCCACCGCGGCGAACAAGGCGTCCACCCGCGCGCGTTCGGCATCGCCGCACGCCGGCGTGGCGTAAAGGCCGGTCATGCCCAGCCCCACCTTGGCCGGCGTATTCGGCATGGCCCGCACGATGCGCGCGTGACCGCCCAACCAGTCCGACAGCGACGCCAGTTCGACACCCGCCGCGATGCTGACCACGGTGGCCGCGGGCGACAGATGCAGACGCACCTGGCCGCAAGCTTCGCGCAACACCTGCGGTTTGGTGGCCAGCACGCACAACGCGGCGTCGGCGATTTCCGGGCCAACGCTTTCGCGGCAGTGCAGGCCACGCGCGGACAGCGCGTCGCGCGTGGGCGCATAGGGCTCGATTACAAAGAAGTCGGCTTGTTGGCGGCCCTGTTCGAGCAGCCCGTCGATGATGGCGGAGGCCATGTTGCCCCCGCCGATGAAGACGATCTTTTCACGCATGTTTCTCTGATTCCAAGATAGATGGGATGGCAAGAAAGGCATTCAGCGCTTTCGCACCGCGGTGGCGTCCACCGCGCCGATGCGGTCGCGGCCCAATAGCCTGAGGGTGTTGCCGAGTTCGGTGCGCAGGATCGCAAGGACTTCGTGTGCGCCGGCCGGTCCGCGCCCTGCCAATCCGTACAGGGGCGCTCGGCCCAGCAATACGGCGCGCGCGCCTAGCGCCACGGCTTTGGCAATATCGCTGCCGCGCCGCACGCCGCCGTCCACCAGAATTTCCAGCGACTGCCCAAGTTCTGCCGCCACCTCTGGCAGCACCTCGAGCGGGCACGGGGCGCTTTCCAACTGCCGACCGCCGTGGTTCGACAACACGATGCCGTCGACGCCATGCGCGTGCGCGCGCCGTGCATCGGCCAGGCCCTGGATGCCCTTGATCACGATGCGGCCGCGCCAATGCCGGCGCAGCCAGGCAACATCGTTCCAGCTTAGCGCCAGGTCCATCTGCCGGCTTAGCACCGAGGCTTGTTCCGTGATGTTCTCGCGCGCGTTGGCGCTAACGGCAAGGTTCTTCAATTGCGGGCCGCCGTGGCGCAACATCCGCCAACACCAGCCCGGGTGCGCTGCCAGGTCCATCAATAGCCGGCGCGATGGCCGCAGCGGCAGCGAGAAGCCATTGCGCTTGTCGTGGTCGCGGTTGCCGTGCACCGGCACATCCACCGTCAGGAACAGCACGGTGTAGCCGTTCTGCCAGGCGCGGTCCATCAGGTGTTCGGCGATGCGGCGGTCGCGCTGCACATACAGCTGCAGCCAAAGTTCGCCCGGCGTGGCGGCGCGCACGTCTTCCAGCAACGAGGTCGACGCGGTGGACAGCACGAAAGGCAAGCCCGCCTGATGCGCGGCGCGCGCCAGATGCACGTCGGCTTCCGGCCAGAACAAGCCGTTCAAGCCCGTGGGCCCGACGATGGCCGGCATGGCAGCCGAGGCGCCCAGCACCGTGGCGTCCAGACGGCAATCCGTCACGTCCACCAGCACGTCCGGGCGGAATTCCACGTCGGCGTACGCGGCCCGGTTGCGAGCAAGCGCCAATCCGTCTTCCGCCCCGCCCTCCAGATAATCAAACGCTAGCCGGGGCAGCCGCTTTTGCGCCTGCCGCCGGTACTCCATCACGCTGGGAAGCATGTCCCTTCCTTGATTTGCAGGAGCCGAATAGAATTGCATTTCACACGATATGATTGTATTTCGATCATTTTGAAAACCGCAATCGGGGGCTGCCATTAGGCCCGCTGGCGCCCGGTATCAGACGGATTCACCCCTAGTACATACCCTAGAATCGATTGAAATACGATTAATCAAATCGAAAAGCGATTTAAGTAATCGTATGCTGTGCCTCAATGCGCTCGGATTTCCACTGACGTCCGGGCCCCATTCGGGACCACAGACATGACTAACGGCACGACCCTGCTAGACGCGTTGACCCAGGCCCTGGGCACGGACGCCATCCTTCATTCCGACGCCGATACGGCCGGCTATACCGAAGACTGGCGTGGCCGGTACAAGGGCCCGACCCTGTGCGTTGCCTTGCCCGGCAACACGCAGCAGGTAGCCGACATCGTCCGTTTGTGCAACGCGCATGCCACGCCAGTGCTGCCGCAGGGCGGCAACACCAGCCTGTGCGGCGGCGCCGTCCCGGATGCCGACGGCAAGCCGCCCGTCATCGTGAACCTGGCGCGCATGCGCAAGATCCGCCGCGTCGACGCCGCCAACAACTCCATGGAAGTCGAGGCCGGCTGCGTGCTGGCCACCGTGCAGCAGGCCGCAGCCGCCGAAGGCCGGCTGTATCCCATCAGCCTGGGGGCAGAGGGCTCCTGCCAGATCGGCGGCACCATCGCCACCAACGCGGGCGGCACGGGCGTCCTGCGCTACGGCAACACGCGCGACAACATCCTGGGCCTGGAAGTGGTGCTGCCGGACGGCGGCATCTGGAACGGGATGACGGCGCTGCGCAAGAACAATACGGGCTTCGATCTCAAACACCTGTTCATTGGCGCCGAAGGCACCATGGGCATCGTCACCGCCGCGGTATTGAAGCTGCATCCGCTGCCCACCGCCCACGCCGTGGCCTGGTTGGCGCCGGACAGTCCTCAAGCGGCGCTGGATATCCTGGGCCTGTTCCAGCGCGCTTGCGGCTCGCGCCTGTCGGCCTTCGAGATGATCGACAGCAACCAGCTGGATATCGTGATGACGCATGTGCCGGGCCGCAAGAACCCGCTGGCCGGCGCGCATCCCTGGCACGTGCTGGTGGAACTGTCGGACACCGGCAGCGGCGCCGAACTGCAAGACCTGTTGCAGCAAATACTGGAACAAGCCTCCGAGCAAGACCTGCTGCATGACGCCGTCATCGCCAGCAACGACACGCAGCGCGCCGCGCTCTGGGAGGTACGTCACAGCGTATCGGAAGGCAATAAGAAGGCCGGTGTGGGGCTGACGACCGACAGTGCCGTGCCGGTCGCCAGCGTGCCGCATTTCATCGAAGCGGCCACCGCCGCGGTGCGCCGCCTGGTGCCGGACCTGCCCGTGCTGATTGTGGCGCACCTGGGCGACGGCAACGTGCACTTCATCCCCTTCTTCACGTTCGACGCCTGGCATGCGCTGCCCCAGCGCGACGCGATGGCCGCCGAGATCCGCCGCGCCGTCAACGACGTGGCCGACGCGCTGGGCGGCACGTTCAGCGCCGAGCACGGCGTGGGCCGCACGTCGCTGGCCGAAATGGCGCATTACAAATCGCCCGTCGAACTGGCGATGATGCGCGCGCTGAAGTCCACCTTTGATCCCGCCAATCTTTTCAACCCCGGCCGCTTGCTGCCTTGAGCCGTCGTTCTTGATCCGTCGTCCCTGACCCGACCCGCAGGAGTCTTCCATGAAATCGACCCTCCACAACGCCTCGCGCCGCAGCGCGCTTAAAACCGTTGCCGCCGGCGCTGCCGCGCTGGCCATGCCCATGATCTGGACGCCGTCGCGCGCGGCGTCCAAGCGCATCGTCGTGCGCGACGACGGCGGCATCTACAGCAAGGCGTATGGCGCCGTGTTCTACAAGCCGTTCACGGAAGCCACCGGCATCCAGGTCGTGGGCGTGCAGGCAAACGCCGAACCCACCGCGCAGATCCGCAGCATGGTGGACACCGGCAACTACACCTGGGACATGGCCAAGATCAGCCAGCCCGCCATTCTGATGCTGACCGAAGGCGGCAAGGTCTACCTGGAAAAGCACGGCCTGGAATCGGACCCGGTCGTGGCCACCATCCCCAAGCAATACATGTCGCCCTACGGCGTGGGCAACAACGTCTACGCGACCGTGCTCGCCTACCGCACGGACGCGTTCAAGGGTCGCCGCGCCCCGGCCTCGTGGGCGGATTTCTGGAACGTAAAGGACATCCCCGGCCGCCGCGGCTTGCGCAAGCACCCGTTCGACACCATCGAAGAGGCGCTGATGGCCGATGGCGTGCCGACCGACAAGGTCTACCCCTGCGACATCGACCGCGCGCTGGCCAGCCTGGACAAGGTCAAATCGTCAGTGGACGTGTGGTGGAACACGGGCGCCCAGGTCGAGCAGATGCTGGGATCGGGTGAAGTCGACATGATCGCCACGTGGGTGTCCCGCGCGCAATCGGCCATCGCCAACGGCGCGCCGGTGCAGATCGTCTGGGACCAGAACATCTGGGGTTGCGACAACTGGTCCATCCTGAAAGGCACGCCCAACGCCGACGCCTGCCGCGAATTCATCAAGTTCGCTTCCGACCCCAAGCGGCAGGCCGCGCTGGTGGAATTCTTCGCCGCCGGCGTCACGCAGCCAGCCGCCTTCGACTACATCAAGGCCGACGTGGCGCGCAATTGCCCGACCCACCCCGACAACATCAAGACAGGTCTGCACATCAATGCGGCGTACTGGCTGGACAAGCAGCGCGACGTGCTCGAGCGCTTCAACGGCTGGGTCCTGAAGTAATTCTCTCCTGAATGAACACCATGTCTTCTTCCAATCTGCAAATCTCGGGCCTGGGCAAACGCTACGGCGACTTCGTCGCCTTGGCGCCCACGCACCTGGACGTCGCTCGCGGCGAGTTCCTGACCCTGCTGGGTCCGTCCGGCTCCGGCAAAACCACCCTGCTGAGCCTGATCGCCGGCCTGGCGCAGCCCGACGAGGGCCGCGTGCTGATCGACGGCGCCGATGTCACCTACGGCGCGCCGTATGAACGGGATATCGGCATGGTGTTCCAGAACTATGCGCTGTTTCCGCATATGAGCATCGAGGAGAACATCGCGTTCCCCCTGAAGATGCGCAAGGTGCCCGCCGCCGAGGCCCGCCGCCGCGCCCACGAAGCGCTGGAAATGGTGCGTTTGCCGCACGTCGCCGCGCGCCTGCCGCGCGAACTTTCCGGCGGCCAGCAGCAACGCATCGCACTGGCGCGTTGCATGGTCTACCGCCCGGCCATCATTCTGATGGACGAACCGCTGGGCGCGTTGGACAAGAAGCTGCGCGACCAGATGCAGCTTGAGATCAAACGCATCCACCGCGAGCTGGGCACCACCATCGTCTACGTGACGCATGACCAGGAAGAGGCCATGACCATGTCCGACCGCATCTGCCTGATGAACGGCGGCGCGATCGAACAGCTGGGCACGCCGGCCGACCTTTACTTCCGTCCTCGCACCCTGTTCGTCGCGGACTTCCTGGGCGAATCGAACCTGCTGCAAGGCGAAGTGACGTCGGTGGACGGCGACACCCTGACAGTGAAGCTGGCCCACCAGGGCGTGACCGGGCAGGCGCTGTCCAACGGCGCACCTATCAAGGCGGGCCAGAAAGTCACGGTGATGCTGCGTCCGCAGAACCTGCGCGTGGCCACCACCGGCCCCGGGCTGACGGGCAAGCTGCTGGACGTGATGGTGACAGGCAGCCTGACCAAGCTGTATCTGGATTCGGGCGTGGCGGATGCCGCGCCGATCGTCGTGGCCTACCCCACCCAGCGCCAGGCCGAGCAATACGCTATCGGCCAGCCGCTGACGGTCAGCTGGCAGGCCGCGGACGCGGTGGCCATTGCGGAGTGAACGCATGACAACCCTTGCCAATCCTCGCAAGCGCATGAGCCCGGGCCGCCGCCATGTCCTGATGGCGGCTCCGCTGGTCGTGCTGCTGCTGGTGCTGCTGATCTACCCCGTCGGCCAACTGCTGCTACTAAGCGTCGTCGGCGAACAAGGCTTCAGCCTGGCGCAATACCATCGCCTGTTCGAATCGTCGGTCTACGTGAACGTGCTGCTGATCACGTTGAAGATCTCGTTGTGGACGACGTTCTTCTCGGTGGTGGCGGGCTATCCCGTGGCCTACCTGATCTCCAGCCTGACGGCCAAGCGCAAGACGTCGCTGCTGTTCTGGGTGCTGTTGTCTTTCTGGACCAGCTTCCTGGTCCGCACCTTCGCCTGGGTCGTGCTGCTGGGCCGCAACGGCGTCGTCAATCAGTTGCTGCAGGCCCTGGGCATCCTGGATGCGCCGGCCAACCTGCTCTACAACTTCGGCAGCGTGCTGGTTGGCATGGTGCATGCACTGATGCCCCTGGCGGTGCTGACGATGCTGTCCGTCATGGAGAACATCGACCGCAACCTGCCTCGCGCCGCGTCCACGCTGGGCGCGCGACCCGGCACGGCATTCTGGAAGATCTACTTCCCGCTGTCGATGCCGGGCGTGGCAGCGGCCGCCATCATGGTGTTCGTGACGGCCATCGGCTTCTTCATCACGCCCGCGCTGCTGGGTGGCCGCAAGGAAACGATGATCACGCAGATCATCATCGATCAGGTCCAGCAAACCATGAACTGGGAGTTCGCCGGCGCGGTGTCGGTGTTGCTGCTGGTGGTCGTGCTGGTGGTTTTCGCCATCTACGACAAGGTGCTGGGCCTGTCCACCATGACGGGCGGCGCGTCCACCCGCGTGCGCGCATCGGGCAAGGAAAGCCTGTCCCGCCGCGCGGGCGACGCGGTGTTGACCGTGCTGGCCAACGTGTCCGACGCGCTGTTCGCGTTGCTGCCCAAGCGGCTGCGCCGCTCGGTGTCCGGCACCGGCCAGTCGCGCACCTTGTGGTGGGTCGTGCTGGGCGTGCTGGCTTTCCTGAGCGCCCCCGCGTTCCTGATGATCCCGCTGTCGTTCGATTCGGGTTCCGGCCTGACCTGGCCGCCCAAGGGCTTTTCGCTGCAGTGGTACGAACAGATGTTCACGTCGCCGGTGTGGATGCAGGCGATCACCCGTTCGTTGATCGTGGGCGTGGGCACCGGCCTGCTGGCCATGTTGATCGGCACACCCGCTGCCTTCCTGCTGGTGCGCGCCAATATGCGGGGCAAGTCGGCGATGCTGGCGTTCGTGTTGTCGCCCATCGTCGTGCCGCGCATGATCATCGCCGTGGGCATGTTCTATTTCTTCGCCCGCGTCGGCCTGGTGGGCTCCACCATTGGCCTGATTCTGGCGCATACGGTGGTCGCCGTGCCCTATGTGGTGATCACCATGATGGCGGTGCTGCGCAACTACGACACGCGCCTGGACCTGGCTGCGCAAAGCCTGGGCGCAGGCCCCTGGGCCACGCTGCGCTTCGTGACCTTCCCCATTCTGGGGGCTGGCCTGATGTCGTCGTTCCTGTTCGCGTTCGCAACGTCGTTCGATGAACTGACGATTGCGCTGTTCGCCTCGGGCGGTTTGAACGCCACGTTGCCCAAGCAGTTCTGGGACGAAGTGACGCTACAGATTTCTCCGGTGATCGCCGCCGTCTCGACGTGCCTCTTCATCTTCATTGCCGCGCTGATCTGGCTGGCCGACCGGCTCCGCCGCCGCAGCCTGGCCAACTGACCCCTGCGCGTTTGTATTACCTCTTAGGATTCGCAACATGTTGAATGCAACCCATCTTCGCGGCGTTTTCCCCGCCATCCCGACGCCGGTCCACGCCGACGACACCATCAACGTCCCGGCCGCCCGCGCGCTGATCGCCTACCTGCTCAAGCAAGGCATCGACGGCATCGTGCCGTTGGGCGGCACGGGCGAATACGGCGCGCTGCCCCGCGCCGAACGCATCCGCATGTGCAAGCTGACGGTGGAGGCCGTGGAAGGCCGCGTGCCGGTGATCCCCGGCGTGCTGGACCCCGGTTTCCACGACGCGCTGCAGGCCGGCCAAGAATTCGCCGAAGCCGGCGCCGATGCGCTGATGGTGTTGACGCCGTACTACACGACGCCCACGCAAGCCGGCATCCGCGACTATTTCCTGCGCTATGCGGACGCGTCGCCGCTGCCCGTCATGATTTATGAAATCCCGTACCGCACCCGCATCGCGATTGCGCCGGAAGTGCTGCACGAATTGTCGCGCCACGAGAACATCATCGGCATGAAGGCGTGCAACACCGACATGTACCATTTCCTGCGTACCGTGGCAGGCGTGGACGAGTCGTTCGCGGTCTTCAGCGGCGAAGATACGCTGCTGCCCGTCCACCTGGCCGCAGGCGCCCGCGGCGGCATCGTAGTAACGGCAAGCCTGCTGCCCACCGCCTGGCGGAAGGTGTACGCGTTGGCGGCCGAAGGCCGCACGCAAGAGTCGATGGCGCTGCATCGCCGTTTGATTCCGCTGATGAATCTGGCGTTCGCAGAGACGAATCCGGGGCCGATGAAGTCAGTGATGGATTTGATCGGCGTGAACGCGCCGGAAGTGCTGGATCCGCTGGTATCTCCGGCAAACAACTTACAGGTAGCGCTGCGGGCGGAGTTAGGGCCTTTGCTTAAGGAGTTCGAGGGGGTGGTTTAAGGGGGGGAACTGGTTTGGGGTGGTTTGGAGAGGGGCTTTTTTTGCTGGGCTTTGCTTTTTGAGGTTGTTGGTTCTTTAGACGCCCGTCGCGGCAGCCCCCCGGGGAGTGCGGGTCAACGATTGCGGTCCGGAGCCTTCGCTCCGGACTGCCCCCTTGTCATCCTCGTCACTGCCTTTGGCAGTTCCTTCGGATTCCCTCGGGCTTATCGACTCCCCGCACTCCCCGGGGGGCTGCCACGACGGGCTCCGTTGAATGCAATTTCCCGATCGCTGGGGCGGGCGGTTTTCTTAAGGTCTTACTCCACGGTGTGGGGTGGTGGATGATCTTGCGGGGCCCGCTCCCGGCCGGCCGCACGGGCGGCCTTTGGGAGCTTACGCGTCGTCTTGCGTCGTTGCGTATTTCGCTTCGCGTGTGGGTGGCCGTGTTGGCGTTCTGCTTGAGGTTGGGCGTGGTTTGGAAGATATTGCGGGGTCGTCCCTTGTCGGCCGCGCGGGCGGCCTCGGGGACTTGGCGGTGTCTTGCGGTTGGTGATGCCGCTTCGCGCTTGTGAAGAACGGACTTGCGGGGCTTGCCTCAGGACGGCCGCCCGGGCGGCCTCTTGAGGCGTTCACGGCGTCTTGCAATCCCCGATGCCGCTGCGCGCATGCCAAGCGAGGAACCCTAGCAATGCTGCAAATCTCAGCCGACGCCCGCAACATTCACCGGCCTCCCTTTTAGACGGGTGGCGCGCGTACAGGTCTGGCCAAGCAAGCAACTATCTGCCGCGCGCCACCCGTCGCTCCACCTCCCCCACTTGACGGCGGGACCAATAGAAAACC
>Ga0307412_10000125_pt1 | contig 57204 bp, 87 predicted proteins | sample DK1Cmetagenome_3_FD_203823 | JGI IMG/M metagenome (GOLD analysis project Ga0307412, IMG submission 203823) | Maize rhizosphere microbial communities from greenhouse at UC Davis, California, United States - DK15-C-1 | ecosystem: Host-associated > Plants > Roots > Rhizosphere > Soil | place: USA...
GATGTCTGCAAGGCGGGGTATCCAGGGCGATTGAAGACGCATTGCCACCCTCCAGAATGATTAATAGTGTCGCGTGACACTATATAAATAGCCATAAAGTGTCACGCATATTAGGGTATTTCACGAACAATCTTTCACCATCAGTCTGGCCGCGATGACGGGGCGAGGCAGCGGAGCGTCCGATGTTTAGCCATGTGACCGTGGGCACAAATGATCTTGAGCGTGCAGGCGCTTTTTATGACGCTATCCTCGCGCCACTCGGTCTGAAACGACGAGTCGTAGTGCCTGATGGCGGTCCGGCGGCGCTTTGTTGGGTCACCGCCGAGGCGCCTCTGCCACGCTTCTATGTCTACATCCCTGCCAATGGCGAGCCATCGTCGATCGGCAACGGCAGCATGGTCGCCTTTCTGGCGTCCTCTGATAACGCCGTGGCGCTGGCCCACGCTGCGGGACTTGCCCATGGCGGGACGGACGTAGGAGTGCCCGGGCCGCGTCCCCGCTACGGTGACGGCTATTTCGGCGCATACCTTCTCGACCCCGATGGAAACAAGGTTCATATCGTTCATCGCGCGGATCTACCGCAACCATGAAAAAAAACCACGCTTTACAGCGCAGCGGATCGCCGCATCCATTTCATGGGTTGCGGTATCCATTCCAAGGAGCCGCTCAATGATCGGCAGCCCGATCCTGCTCGCCTTCGGCACCTATGTCCTTGCCGCTGCGAGCCCAGGCCCCAGCAACATGGCGATCATGGATGTGGCGATGCGTGACGGTCGCACGCGCGCCTTGGTGCTGGCGTCCGGCGTCATCACCGGCTCGCTCTTCTGGGCGATCCTGGCGGCCACAGGTATCAGCGCCTTGCTGGCCGCCTATGCCCAGGCGCTGTTATTGATCAAGGTGGTCGGCGGTGTCTATTTGCTTTATCTCGCGCTGCGTGCCGGCAGATCCGCCATGCAGTCGACTGCGGACCGCACCAGCACGGTGGCAGGACAGGCGCCGCGTTACCTGTCGCTGTACCGCCAGGGTGTCCTTATGCACATCAGCAATCCCAAGGCCATCATGTCCTGGATGTCGATCATGTCGCTCGGACTCCGAGGGGACGCTCCACCGGGCACCTTATCGGGGATCATCGGTGGTTGCGCAGCGCTCGGCGTCATCATCTTCGGCGGCTACGCCATCGTTTTCTCGACCGCCACGATGATTGCCTGCTACGCCCGCTCAAGGCGCTGGATCCAGGGGCTTTTCTCGGCACTGTTTGGCGTCGCGGGGTTGAAGCTTCTGGTCTCGACAAACTGATTTCGTGTTGAAACCAATGGGCCTGGTTCCCTTCAAGGCAGGTCAGGCGAGCCTGTGTCGCCACGCAGGAGAGAGAGAATGTGATGACCCATGTGATTCATATGATCGACGTATTCGGCGCAAAAGCCCTGAGTGGAAACCCACTGGCGGTGGTCATGGACGCCGATGCATTGCAGACAGATGACATGCAGCGCCTGACGCGCTGGCTCAACCTGTCGGAGACAGCCTTTGTGCTTTCGCCCACGCATCCGCAGGCGGACTACAGGCTGAGGATTTTCACGCTGGACAGGGAAATGCCATTTGCTGGACACCCGACGCTGGGAAGCTGCCATGCCTGGCTTTCGACCGGACGGGCGCCGAGGAATGAAACGCACATCGTCCAGGAGTGCGGTGTGGGCCTCGTTACCATTCGCCGTGAGCAAGGACGGCTTGCCTTTGGCGCTCCCCCACTGCTCCGTTACGGCGCTCCGTCGAAGGTGGAATTAACCGAGGTGCTGCAGTGTCTTGGCATTGAACCCTGTGAGGTCGTTGATGCGGCGTGGATCGACAACGGTCCCGGATGGCTGGGAATCCGCCTGGCTTCGGCAGAGAAAGTCCTTTCCCTGCAACCGGCCCGGAGCTGGCCACGCAGAATCGACTTTGGCGTCATTGGTCGTCACGCCCATGGCGATGCCACCTTCGAAGTTCGCGCCTTTTTCAGCGATCACCTCGGTGCCATTGTCGAAGACCCGGTTACAGGCAGCCTTAATGCCTCACTGGCACAGTGGTTATTCGACACAGGTGTGGTTGAGCAAGACTATGTCGCCGCCCAAGGCACCCGCCTCGGTCGCCAAGGGCGCATTCATGTGACTCGCGATGATGCAGGCCAAATCTGGATCGGCGGCGAGACACGCACTCAGGTTGAAGGTCGGATTAGCGCAGGGTGAAGGTTGCAGTAATGCCTAGGCGGCGGCGTGGAGATCGCGCACCTGCCGAGGTGTTTCCGGCCTTTTGCTGGACGGCGCCAATGAACGATTCACGTGTTTTGAATATCAGCGAAATTACCGGTTAGTTTTGCGCATGTTTTACGCGCACACAAAAAAGCCGATCTATCTGATCGGCTTAACTGCCTGATTCTACTCAGAAAATATGGTCGGGACGGAGTGATTCGAACACTCGACCCCTAGCACCCCATGCTTGAAAACGGGTCAAAAGCCCAGCATTTATTGGCTCTCCTCACGGCGCTCGCTGCAAACGATGCCCTACTGAGCCAAACCGGAATCAGCTAATCCCCGAAAAAGTCCCCTCGCCTTTTGGCACCATCCTCCGGCGTCCTGCCGACCTCAACCCTTCCTTAACGTCAAAAACAGCTATCTTGGATGTGGTGATATATCCCCCGTGCGTGACAAGGAGATAGCCATGTCGAAATCTAGCGGCGGTAAAGGCGGCCCTACGCCGTCCGGCAAGTCTGGCGGCTCGAAAGCGCCTCCCGTAGCAAACCTACCCAGCACTACGGGTAACCCTTCCGGCGGAGGCCGTGGCAACGCCCCTCCGAAAGGAAAATAGGATTACTGCGGAATGGCGCGGCCACTCATCCGCGCCAACTTCGTATGTACGCTGCAGTCCGTCAGGAAGTCTTGAATGCCAAACTCCGACCTGCTCCCATCGCTGCTCTTCAAAATCAACGAAAATCAGCTCGCGCTCGAGGCGGCCATCATGGAGCTTTCCAACTGGGTCGAAGCGCACGGCTCGGCCGAGGTTGCCGACAACGTACGCGGCGCCCTGGACACCATCGACAAGAATGAGGAGTTCATCAAGCTGACGCTTGCGGTGCTGATGGCACCGGAATGAGATAACGCAGCTCGTCGGCTCATGCTCGCCGGGGTCACATCGCCTCGATTACTGTACATCCAAACAGTATTAAGCAAGCGAACCCCACCATGAATTTTGAACAGGCCAAGGCGCTGAGGATCCAGCGTTGGCGCGATACGCTCGATGACCACGACTTCCGAATGGAGAGCCCGGAGGCGCACCGCTCCAGCCTCCTTGAATCAAGTTCCAGGCTGGTAGAGGAAGGACTCATAGATCGGATTGAACAGTTCGAAATGGACGAGCTGGCAAACGCTGCGTACTGGCTCGCTGTCGAGGAGTTGCATGCAAAGCCCGTTATCTTCAGGTCTTCATATGGATATGACGTGGTTCCGAAGGACGGCGGCCCGAGGTTAGGAACAATTTTCCATTCAATCTTAAGGCTCGACGCCAGCCGAGACGACCGGCTTCGCCCATACGACGGTCAGGTGTACCGAGACGAGCAAGGGCTTGCGCTGCGATACAGCTACGCCAGCACCAGGGGTCGGGTCGAAGGGCTCACCCTCACGCTGGATGACGGCCAGAAATTCGACCTGATCGAAACTGAGCGGATGGTTTCGGGCGTGGTATATCAGCCGATAGAAGACCCGGACGTGTACCGCTGGATGCTGGACGTCCTGCAGGTGGCTATGGAGAACAAGCAGCTCGCGATAATGAAAAAGGTAAGGCCCTTCTTCGAACTGGCGAGGTTCGCCGAATGCCCGTCATGTAACGACCGGTTCGGCCGACGTGAGGACTGCGCAACCTGCAGCGGCTTTGGCTTCGTCGAGAAACCCCGTCACATGGGAAAACTTCCAGCGCAATGCCAAGGTCAACCGAGCACGGCCAGCCAACCAGGGGAGCAGCATGTGCGGCGGAGTTGAAGCAGCAGACAAAAATCGGGCATACGAACGGGTCAAGGTATATTTCCCGAACCCCAAGGCAGCGTTTCCCGTGGTGCTGGAAGACGGGACAGATCTGGGGTGGGTGCGATGGGGTCGGCGCCGTGAAGAAAAAGGCACAGGCCCATCAGGGGGATGGGCGAAGCTGGAGACAGTCGAGCGTGGTGGATGGAAGAAGTACCACCCCCAACGGGCGCTTGGCCTGGTGCAGCGATACATGGAGAAGGACGGCGAGCGCGTATCCCACTGGTTCGATATGAATGAGGGCTACGGGCTCGAGTGCCTGGTGCTGGGCGAGGAAGAGAATCGGCGCGTGTATGTCGTCACCACGTCGCCACCGGATGAGTTCGCCTGGATCCATGACCGGTGGCCGATGGTTGGGCAGCTTCCTGACGCTATGGATGATCCAATGCCCTGACGTACGCCTGGCAAGCCCGCAACGCGATCAACCCCCGGTCGCCGGCGTCGGTGATGGCGATAATTCGTTGAGCATGCGCTGGGTCAAGTTGGGCTCTTGCTCCTCCATGAACCACGCCGCCGGCGCCGGCGGTGGGAGGCACCGCGTTGCAACTGGCTGGATCCTCGGCAACGAGGACTGACAGCCGCACATCAGCAGTGGCAAGGCGATCGCGCAGGCGATCCTGGTTCGTTTGAGCATCGCTCAGTTCCTTGTGGTGGGTTTGGTCATTGGCGGTCAGCCGTTGTTCAAGGGCCAGGCGCTTGGCCTGCTCTGCTTGAACTTGGTCTGCGGCGGCGCTGCCGATCTTGGCGAGGTCGGATAGATGCGAGTTGGTCTGCTCGGCCAGTCGGCCGCTATACCGCCAATCCTGCACTTTCCACGTCGTGCTGATCGCCAGGATCAACGCCACGGCCACGGCCGCAATCATCAGCTTCAGCGAGGCCGGACTCATGCCAGCACCGCCTGAGCCTTTTTCCAAAGAGCCATTCGATCGGCCAGCCCGTTGAGCCCACCATTAATTCGGCGGGTGATTCTTTCGAACTCGCCGGCATCCGCCAGGGTGTTCAGCCCGCGAGTTGACCAGAACCACGCAGCAGACATAGCCGCATGCTCGGGCTGCTCTAGCAGCTCAGGTTGATTGATCAGGTCCAGGGCCAGCGCTTCACCGCACTCTGCGTAATTGGCTCGGCCGGTGATCTGGATCAGGCCTCGCCCCCGATACTTCGACCCATCGCCCTTCTCCGTATTGCCAAGATCGGAACGCCCTTCGTACCTGGCCTGTTGCGCGGTCGGGCCCCATATCTCACGCACCCACAGCAACTGACCAGACTCGTGGCCGACCTGGGCGATAAAGGCGGCCACACGCTGGCGGCCAATAATCTGGAACCGGCCCATGGCTGTGTTGAGGGCAGGCGCAAAAACGCCGGCTTTGGCGCCGGCGTTCGGGAGGATCTGCAGCAACTGCTGCGCGGTAACTGGCATGGCTTTCTCCAGACGAAAAAAGCCCACAATAGGCGGGCTGGGATAGTTGAGTTATCGAGCGGGAACCGCTTTTACAATTTTGCGAAAACTGCGGGAAGAAAGAACGCGAAGGGATTGCCAGCCCCGACTGTCAAGGCGTAAAGATTTCCGCCAGAGAAATCCCACCAGCAATATAAAGCCCTGCTAAAGGGGTCATCATTAAGCATGGGCATGCTAAAACTATTTATCAGCATGTGTTCGCCTGCTGGAAAGTTGAAAGCGACACGGTAATAGTTTCTAGGCGTGCCCTGAGCAGTAGAGTCTGTTTTGACATAGGACCAGTTCTGAAATGCCCGGGTGAACCTGGCGTACGGGGTTCCGCTATCGAACAAAAGTTTCGAGCTACCATCCCACAATCGCATCCCAAATTCAGCCAGTGCAGTAGCAGCAAAACCACAGGCAAAATAAGACCCGTTTGGCTGAAGTGTATTTACGTCGTAAGCCCTCACATAAAAGCCAGTCCAAGCACCTGGCGACCCTAGGACGCGCATCTGGCACAGACCAGCAATACCGCTAGTGGCCGAGGGCCTGATGAAAACAAGCGGGGGCTCCTGGCTTGTTATTGCCCGAGGGAACGACGTAACCGACCCCAGCCCAGATTCTTGGGTTGGAGAATAAGTCCCCTTCGCCAGAACAACGAGCCGAGTAAATTCGGAGTCAACTGTTACAACGTTGCTTTCGTTTGTGAATTCTAAACCATATGTCATTAGGAGAACCTTATAACAATGAGTCGCATGGTTGAACTTGTAGTACTACTGTACTGAGCCCTCCCTCTGATGAAGCTATAGATCCTTACTGCCCCAGCAATTATCTCTGTTTCAAGCTGCATATCCACAGAGGCGTTGTAGGAGCCAACCGGAACTACAAAAGCCGCACCATTTGTCGTAGTCAGTCCCGGCACCGATATTGTTTGGAAGTTTGCGGAGTTCGACCCTTTCACCACAGAGCTATGCACAACGCGCATAGTGAATGATGTTTCGTCGAGACTAACGTTTCCGTCTTCATCCCAGATTTTCAGTCCGTAACTCATGCGGACAGATCTCCTAACTGAACCCGTTTAACGCCATTCTCGTCATACACCTTGATCGCGCGGTTGGTCATTGCCAGCCTGCCGCCGCCGGGCGCCGGGCCGTTAAACTCCAAGTTTCCGGCCTTATCCAGGCGCCAGCCCTGCGTGCCGGCCACGTAGTTGTCGGACTGCAACGCTTGCCCGATTTTCAGCATGCTGATGCTGCCGTCACGGATGAACGCGGTGTCTATGTACGCCGCGCCCCCCTGAATAACGAACGGGTAAAAGACGTTGGTGGTGTTTGGATCGACAACGGCAAAACGACTCGCCGCGATCAGAACCTGGCTTGTGATGATCCCTTCGTCATTCTCAACACCAATGCCGATACCGGCGAGATACGGCTTCCCGTCAACGGTGAGCTGCGTCTTGATGCTGTACATCGCCGCCAGCTCGGTCTTGAGTGCTTCGACCACAATCTGAGCACCGCCGCCAGAGTCAATTTTTTCCAGCAGGTGCTGACTCAACTGGGTTTCCGTGATCTGGTCGTTCAGGTAATCGAGGATTGGCCCAGCGTCGGCCGAGGATTGGCCGAACACCGGACCGAAGAAGGACCCAATATTTCCGATCCGATCGACCAGGCGCGCCCAGAAGAAAAACGTTTTCCCAGAGGCAAGGCCCATGATGGTCAGGTCGGTCTGCGGATAAGCGTAATCGCCAAACTTGATCGCGCTGGCGATCTGATTGGTTTCGCTGTACCAAATTTCTGTTCGCTGCAAATCGGCGGTGTTGAGATCTTGGGGGATTCCCCATTTGAGCTTGATCCCGAACACAATCGAGTCGGCAGTAAACGAGGAGACCACCGGTGGCGGGGTTGTCTTCCCGTTCAGTACCGTTTCCTCGGATGTCGCAAAGACCGATCCGATGTCGAGCGAATTGATTGCCCTGACCTTGGCGACGTACCTCCCTGCATAAATCCCACTGACGTCGACGGATGTGGTCCCGGTGCGACCCGCGAAGATCCAGTCGCCATCGTTTTTGCGCCAATACACCTCGTACGCAATCGCCGAATTTGGCTTATCCCAGCTGATTGTCATGACGCTGACCGCGCTGCCTTGATCGACGAAATGGTCATTCGTGACGGTGATGTTTGTTGGCGGATTTTGAACGCTTGGTGGAATCACCGTGATCGGCGGCCGCTCAATACGGCTGCCGTTATCGATGGCTCCGTATTTGCTCGAGTTGTGGCGAACAGCGCTGATCGTGAAATTGATATCCGTATCGGAGAAATCCTCCACCACTGACATCACACGGAACTGCTGAACCGCCAGCGCTGGCGAGTCAATCGCCCACATGGAATGACGCGGAGGCAGATCATCCAGTGGCTCGGCCAGCACCACCTGCTGCACATCAGAAGGGAAACCAGTGGTATCGAAAGTGATATTCCCGTTGTCCCAAGTGATGCCGGTGCTGTCCCAGGTCAGCGGGTAGCCAACAGACAAGATGGAGCGCGAGACGGCCTTGCCGTTGGGCATGATCAGGGTGATGGTGTCACCCGGGAAGGCAGTCACATCAGCATCGAGAACCAGCGTGTCGAGGGTGGAGGAGCGGAGACGACCGCCAATACGGCGGCCAGCCCGGTCATTGTCAGCGATGCGGATTATTTGCCCGGGGCGAGCCAGGGTCCCATCCAGGCCAACAGAGAAGCCAACGCTTTCCGTCTCCAGGCGGTTGGTGAGCAAGGCCCACTTCCCTACCCTTTGAGCCTGGGCCTGGGACGTGCAGCCGGTCGCGGTGATCTCGGTTTGCTGGATGCCGTACCGTGTAATCCCGGCCTGATCATCGACATATTCGACCTTCTGGCGGTAGAAGTCGGCTGGGTCGTTCCAGCTCACCAGGGCGACGGTGTAGCGCGTTTTCTTTGCCGAGCCGGTGTAACCAAACTTGCCGTCTATGACGTTGGCATTCGAATACGTGTACACCGGATCCTCTGGAATATCGGCCACGGCGATCACCGAGCCAGCCGCCCAATAAGCCATGCCACGGAACGTGGTTGCCAGGTCCTGGAGCACGCGCAGCGCGTCGGCGCGGACGGATAAATAGAGGTTGCAGGTAAATCGCGGCTCGGTCCCGCCCTTACCGTCCGGAACCGGCTGATCGCAGTACTGGCCGATCCGATAGAGCTCCCACTTGTCCACTTGCCCAGCATTCAGCAGATGCCCAAGGCCGTAGCGGTAATGCAGCAGTAGGTCGTAGAAAATCCAGGCCGGATTATCGGTCCAGGCGCTTTTGAAGCTCCCGTCCCAGATGCCCGTGTAGATTCGGGTGTCTGGGTCATAGTTGCTCGGAACCTTGATGATGCGGCCATACAAATCGAACGCCCGGGTGGGGATCGACTGAAACTGCGACGCATCGAATTGGACGCCGATAATGGCAGAGCCTGGATAGCGCAACTTGGCATCAATGACTTCGGTGATCGCGTCTACGTTTGTCGTGTCGGCGATGGTTCCGCTCGTTGAGTTTGGGGTGATCCGAACGACACGAACCTGCCACCCACTGGAAGCCGCGGGCAAATCTACCCGATGGGATCGCTCGTACTTGGAGGAAGTCTTCCCGCTGAATGCCGCTGCCAGCACTTGCACATAAGGGCCGCCATCGGTAGACAGCTCGATTTTGTAGCGCACCGTGTAGCCGTTGGTGTCGCCATTGCTGGTATTGGTTTGCGCCAGGCGTGGGACTGACAGGCGAATGCGCACAGCCGAAAGCTGCAGGTTGGTGATAGCCCTCACCCAAGGCTGATCCGAACGCAGCTCGACGCCAATCCCGATCTCGCTCTCTACCGCAGGGAATCCCGGGATGTGCAACTGATCCTGGCTGCCGGTGCGCACGTCTTGAGTGACGCCACTGAAGTTGATCGTCCCATCAGCGCTGGCGAGCGGAGTTTCGTCAAGGAAGGTCGATCGCATGCCATCAACGAGGCCTCGGATCTCCCCCTCACTCACCAGGTCGAGAATTCTGGCAAACGCCGTGCTTTGCAGGTTGTCTGGCGCCTCAACGGATGGGCGCGGCTTCGACTCGCCACCTTTGCTGCCGGCGATAGCTGGATTGATCATGGCTTTCCTTCAGGCGAAAAAAAGCCCGCTCGGCGGCGGGCTGTTTGGCAGGGTTAGGTTTACATCTGGTCTTCGGAGTAGATCCCGGCGCTGATCACAGCGCTGCCGACGATCATTCGGCCATAGAGCAATGGCACCGGATTGCCTTGAACGCTGGTGTTCACCGGGCCGTTGAAACTGTAACTGGGTCGGTTGTTTGGGCTGTCTTGGGTACCCAGGCCTTTTGCCTGGGGGCTGAGCATTTGGATAACGCCACCAGCCACCAGTGCGATGCCGACGGGTGCGAGTGCCTGGAAGCCTGGAATAAACGAAGCCGCAATCAGCACCGCCCCTACGATCGTTTGAAGCAGGCCGGCGCGCTTCGAGCCATGAATAACAGGAACGATTCGAATCACGTCTTTTCCAGTGGGCTTCTCAAGATCATCCTCGTTGATGTTCTCCTTGCCGTTGAATACAGCAAAGCGAAGACCTTTGGCCTTGCTCTCAAGCATAAACCTCTCAAACCCGGCGAATTGTTTGAAGTAGCCCATGATGTCTCGCCAGCCTGCGCCGGTGGTCATGCGATGCTCGCGTTTACCTGTGATCCTCGCCAATTGCTTGCTCACTATAACGGTTTGCATTTTCTCGACCTGCTGAAGCATGTTTTTCTCCTGGCAATAAAAAACCGCCCGAAGGCGGCTTTCAGTGTTTCGATCATAGGCAGTTTCTAACCGCCTGTTCCATGTCACCCCGCCCATACCCGGGGGCCCATGCCATGCGCTGATAAAGTCTTACCGTACTGCCTTTTGATGTTCTTTTTATGCTGAGAAGCTCATCCGTCATGTTGCTGCTTGCCGCAATCAATCTATACCCATGCTCTGTCTCCGACATCGAAACATCACTGCGGGCGTCTTGCCACCGAGGGAGCACGCACAGGGCATACCGCTTGGGGTCTTTCGCGGTGCTAGCCGAGATGCTTGGGTCGTTCGACTCAAGGTCGCCGGGCGATACACACCCAGCCAGCAAAGCAACAGCTACCGCGCCTGCGAACAATCTCATGAGGTCACTCCGGTGGAAGATCGCCACAAGATATCAGAAATGAAAAAGCCCAGCGGGTGGGCTGGGCTTTTGGGTCGATTGCCGCTGACGAGCGAAACCGCTCATGCTAGCAGGGCAATAAATCTTTGCCACCATGAAACAGGTTGCTTGTAGGAGGCAAGCCCCCGCTCCTCGACTGAATCGTTATACGCGGGCATGCGCAACGCTTCTATAGACGGAGCATCGGTTTCCCTTATTCTCCACATCTCCTCTTCGAGATCTTCAAGCGATAGCCTTTTGCTCCTGCGTTCAAGCTCCGTATACCGCTTGCACAGCTCAGAGCAAATCAACCGCTTCGCACCTGGTGACCACACGATATCCAATGCCGTGACAATCGCTGTAGTTAACGCGGCCAAGCCCGCCAACTTAGGGCTGCCGGTCATAAACCCTGCAAAAGAAGAACTGCCGGCCACTACATACGTCAGCTTGAACAGCCCGTCTATTTTTCCGAAAAGACGAGCCTCCAGCTGGAAGTACCTTAAGGCGTAACGAATGTCTCCAATCACCTCAAAGTGAGATCGCTCATCAAGCCTATCCATATCTCAGCTCTTCTGTTGCGCCGGTGGTGCGCTCGGCGGAGTTGCCGGTGCCTGTGGCGCTGGCGGGGTACGAACAGGTGGTACGTGGCTTTTGAATAGGTCTTCCTTCGGCATAGCGATCCCCACAACACTTGATAGTTGGGCAGAATCTACCACCGTGCGCAGGAACTGCCCAGCTCTACAAATTGCTCTGGTGCAAAGCAAAACGGCACCCTGATCTGTTTGGATATCCAGCATGGACAAAAGCCCAGTAACTGGATTGGATCCAGACGTAGTAGCTTTTTGATAGCTGCCGCTCCAGAGTGCTGAACTTGAAATGGCTTAAGGACGAAACGATGTTCGACGATGATGCTGAAGACACCCGCGCCCGTGCAGAGCAAGGCAAGAAAAACGAACAATTTCGCGACCTTTTCATGAGCGTCAAGATGGAAATTGCGGATGACGCCAGATCTGGCTCACTGAAGACCGTTGTGAGACTTAGCAGTTCGGACGTTGAGTTTGTTGAGGTATTAACCGAAAGGCTTGAGGATGAGGGCCGGAAAGTTAGTTACGAAGAAGACTCCTGCAAGCTGCACATCGACTCAAGTGAGATCGGCGAAGAATAGGACTGTCCCCAGTCCTTTGCCTGCAAGCCCAAGGACTGGGATTGCGCCAATTTCGGCGCGTTTATGACCTGGAGGTCAATGTGAGTGAACAAAAAACAGTAGACCAGCGCCTAGCCGAGTTAGAGCTAGCACTCAAGACAGCAATCGTGTTCAACATGAACGCGGCAGCAGTGCTTGGCAGACGGCTAGCCTTCGGTAACGACGCCATCGCAAACGTCATTTCTCAAGACCTGAAAAACTTGAAGTCGGAAAAATACGAGGGAATCGATAAGGCACTGCACGACAGCTACCTCGACAACCTGTCCCAGGCCATCACTGGTCGCGCTTGAATCCAGCGGCGAAATAAAGGCCGGTTTGAGGGTGCTTTACCATCGCCACCCTCCAGCCGGTTCCGGAAGACTCGACGCGACCAGTTGTACTTTCAGAATTTCTCGACACTTTCTTATCCATAGTGCTCTCCTGCGGCCCCGCCGCCTTATTTGGTTTGGTATGCAGCTTTGTGCCTTAGAATCAGTCGTGTACGGTCAAGCCAGGCCCCCCCGAAGACAAAGATTTCGATAGGACTTCAGGGCAGGTTGCGCAAAAGCTTTGCATCCCGGTGCCGCCAGTATCCGACCGTAACCTCAGCCCAGTAACCGCCATAAACGTCTCGCTTGCTGTCTCTGTTGTACAGGTGGTGCAAGATCGATCCGGGCGCAGGGTAATGCTCTAGCTCGGTCTTCAGCACACCGTCGGCCAGGTAGACCCCTGCGTGATTGGGTACCGGTGATCGGATCTGCATCAGCACGATATCGCCATGCTGAGGCGCTGAAACCCTTTCGAAGCCGGCCGCTGGAAGGTTGTCGAGGTACAGGTTTCCGCCTTTATCCCACCAGCCATCCTCCCGCTCGTAACTGCCCAGGTCGATTCCCATCTCGCGCCGATAGAAGTCCAGAATGATGCTGAGGCAATCGTGAACGCCATGGGCGAATTTACGGCCGATCAATGGAGCCAGATATCCCACCGGCGCAAAGCTCACCATTTCCCCGGCGCGCACAACACCATCGCCCCCCTTACGCACCTCAAGGATGTGCCAGGGTAATTCCGAGGCTTCGCATGAGACGCGGTCCGCCTCGCTGGGCGTGGCCGGGTAATCCGGATGGCTATGCACCACTGCCAATACCTGGCCTCGGTCCTCTGCAGCGGCGTAGTCCTCGGGCGCCAGGCGGAAATGCTCGCTGGGCGTCGAGGCCGTGTTTCGGCAGGACACGTACACCTCTTTGCGGCCTTCGCGCACCAACAGCCCGCAGGCCTCGCGCGGATACTCGGCCAAGGCATGAGCCTCAACCGCCGCTTTGTTTGCTTTGTTCATGGGGTGCGCTCGCTGAGGTGTTATTGACGTAGAAGGCCGGCGGCAGGGAATGAGCCGTAAGGCAGCGGATTGTTTTCACCGAAGCGAAGCTTGCAGCTGGTCAGGCGTCCGCCGCATTTGTCCTTCGCCGCGTCGGTGACAATGATGTCGTTCTCGTCCGCCACCGGCGGCCCGTTATAGCTGCAATACGGCCCGCGGTACCCGCCACAGGAAAGCCACCAGCAAACGTTCGCCACGATCTGTCGACGAGGAAGTTGTACACCGGCGAAGTCCAGCGCAGTAGCCAGCTCGAACTGGACGACCTGGTTGTCTTCCGACGCTTTGCGCTCGACGTACCAGATGTCAGGTGGCAACTCCTCCTCTGGGTCGGCCTCGGGCTGGCCGTCCAGATACTTGCCCAGCGTTCGATGGCGGATCAGCTTCGCGCCGACCAGGTCTTCGAAGTAAAGGACCAGCGCGGTGATGAACCCGCCGACGTTGCCTACAGATAAGGTTGGGGTCGGCTGAGCGCCCTGCCCTGTCATTTCGAAACCCTCGGCCTTGATCGGCCATGGCGAATACTCTTTGCCCTGCCAAAATATCGAGGCTTGCTGTGGGTATCCATGGAAGCGGTAAAGCTCGGCGCCCAGCATCGTTGCGTCGAGCTCAAAAAGCTCCACCCACGCGCCAGGCTCCAGCGTCTGGATGTCAGCCGTAATCGGCATGGAGTTTCCTCAGGTAAAATTCGAATCAGACAAGTGGAGCGAGATCAGATGGGCCGCTTTGGGCGCTTTGCTTCGTCTGGGAAGTCAGGGTGCCCTTCCTTCCATGCTCTAAGCGCGATTCGATAATCTCGCCATTGGCGATCTGATCCAGGCAAGGCGGCAGGGTCAGAGTCTTCAAGCATCACGAGCTGCTCGGCGACGACGACCATCTCGGACGACGCCCAGTCCGCTTCCCTTTTCATCTGGATCTGTAGCAGCGTTCTATCGGAGATAACCCACTCGCCTTCCTCCGATGCGGTGTACAGCAGGGTGTCCTCGACATCGGGACGCTGACCTATCATTTGAATCCAACCGTTAGGGCAGTCCCCGCCCACCTGTTGAAAATTGCTACCAATCTCAGCATAAACACACAAAATCATGCATGCACTCTCCAGACTTTTAAACGACAAGGCGCGGAAGACAGGGCTGTGGCGGTCTGTCCAAAGGGGTCGCCACTTCCATTGGACGTGTAGCCCACTCGGCTCAGCCCCGTCTGAACGACTAGCGTGTTCAAATCCAGTTGTGAGCCCTTGGTGCCGAAACCGCCAGAACTATAGAACCAGCCAGCATCCCCCCACTTGCCTCCTATCAGGATTTCCGCCAGTACGATCACCTCGTGCCCAGGGAAGGGGTTGGCTACCGTGTAACGGCTGTTGACCGTCACCGTTGCGGGAGCAGCTTCCGTTCCGCCATTCGGGTAGGCATAGGCGAATCCCACAGTCGCGTCAGTGATCGTGAACCTCCATTCGCTCCAGGCAGCTACGTACCTGGCTCGCACGTATTGCTCACCGGTGTTGTACACGGTGTACGTCTGAGTGGTGATGCTACTTCCGAGCTGCACGCTGATGAGTGATCCTGCGGCTGCGACAGGGTAATTCAGGGCCAACGTCGCGTTAGCGTTCGCCTGCTGCATGTAGAAGCCAGTGGCCTGAATATTGTTTAGGTCAGTCCCGGTAGGAAGGTTGATCGCTGAGTTGATCCCAAGGGCAGCTTGAGCGGCTGCGAGCGTAGTCGCCCCTGTACCACCTTGGGCAATCGAGACAGCTGTGGTCAGTCCGGACAACGAGGTGATATCGCTATTGGCCCCTTTCGCGGCCTTATTCCCGAGCGCGGCTACTGCATCGCTGATTTGCCGTTGCAGCTTCCCTATAGCAGTGAGGATGGTGTCTGCTGCAGTCACCACAGCCGGGTTTGTGGTGAGAAGCCCGGTGAGGACGCTCGCTAGGGATCTGGCATTGGTCCAATATTTATTGACTGCGCCTTCAGGCACCGCATCCGTAGAGCCAGGGGATGCGGAGAGTAGGATGTACTGGGTGCCGCTCCATCGGTATTGGCTATTGGTGTTGATGGCGACGTAAATCTTGCCCGTCTCGCCGGTGACAGGAAATACGGCCAGGCTCTGGAACTCAAGTACGTCATCCACATAGCTTGGCAACTGACTGGCCGGCACAACTCCACTACCATCTAGAACTGCAACGCCACCGGGCTGCCCCTTCTGAACAGCAGGAATAGCGGCATCCGCCGTGGCCTGGGCAGTGTCTGCTTTTGAGCCCGCATCGGCTGCCGCACCTGCTGCGGCATCGGCAGATGCCTGTGCCGCGGTGGTCCGCTGATCCAGCTCGGCAAAGTTCGCATTGATGACTTGGCCGCCCGAGCGCAAATTCTGACCACCGCCATCGTTCTCCGATGCACCGAGGTTAAGTGGGACAATGCTCATGGGTGAAATGCCTGCTCAAAGGTAGCCGCCAATCTGTAGACGTTTCCGCCGGCGTGCCGTGGTTGATATTCGCCGCACCGGACAAGCAACAGCTCTCCGAATGGCTCGGCCCAGGAGAAAGCCGTGGCGCCTTTGTGCGCATCAAGGAATGCCTTGATCTCAGCAATCCGGGACTTGGGGCCAGTGAAGATCAGAGGCCAAGACTGGGTTTTGTTGTTGATACCGTCCTCGGCGACCTGCTCGTAGCCGTCGCCGAATTTTGCGGACTTGACGCGAAACGCCACGGTCCCGGAAGGCTCTTTGTCCGGAACCCAGGTGAAGGTTTCCATTGCCTAACGCCTCCCTGAAAAAGATGACCCCGCCGAAACGGGTATTCGTTACCGACCGTTGATGACTTGCCAGATCTGGCCGCCCGGGCGCAGATCCCTTGCGATTTGTTCCTGCGCTCCCTGCTTTGCCGCTCTGGCGTAAGCCTGGGCAACGGCCTGGCTGGTGGAATCGTCAGTCCCAGCGCCCTGCCCCTCGGGCACAGCGAAGTTCTGCTGGATCACCACCTGGTTGCTGCTGGAGCCGCTACCGCCACCAATCGCCATCACCCCAAGCTTGCCGCCGGTCGTGCGGGTCAGCGGCATGATCGCCTCCTCCCCCGCTTCGCCCATCACGCCAACCTCACCGCCTGCCATACCGAACGCCGTCGGCTTGCTGACAATGGAGTTGGTGAACGCTGCGCCGTTTGCGAACATCTGCACGCCGCCCGACCAGGCGCCGCCCTTGGCCTGAATGCTGCCCGGGGTGAATCCTGAGAGGTCGGTGCCGGTGTATCCGGCCTGGGTTGATCCGGCCGAAGAAGCCCCGCCACCGAAATACGAACCGGCGGCAGATGCAGCAAGGCCGAACAGAGCCTCCATTGCGGATGAAGCCGCTGCCCGAGTCGCAATACGCGCCATGTCCGCCAGGATGGACTTGGTAAAATCCGCAAAGGACAACTTCCCGGTCATTGCGAAGTTGACGATGGCGTCCTCCATCGAGCTGAAGGCATTGGTGAACAGACTTTTCGTCTGTCCGGCCACGTCCCGCGCCGAATCCAAGTAGTTCTGCCAAGCCGACGATGCTCCAGCGCTCCAGCTGCCCTGGGCTGCGGTCATATCGTCGTAGTTGGCCTGCACTGTGTCGTGCAGATCCTGCTGTGTGGCTTTCAGTGCGTTGAGCTTCTGCGTGTACTCGTCGAGGCTCATACCGCGCGAGCCGTCGCCGTACTGATTCGCCAGTTCGAGCCGCTGCTGGTTGATGCGATCGTCGATACCGTTCTGCTGATCTGTCAGCCCACGTTGCCGATCACCCTGACCCAAGCCGGATGCTGCTCGAATCCCCTGCTCCCGAAGCGTTTCGACTTGGCGTTGCAGTGCCCCGGTATAAGTGTTGACGGCCAGGGCCTGTTTCTTTAGGCGGCCCTCTTCGTTCGCCGCCAGCACGGTCAGTTCAGAGTCGGAATCTTTTTGCGCCTTGACCATCGCCGAGCGTGCGTCAGCAATCTTCTGGTCCAACTGGATTCGCTGGGCGGCGGAAGTGCCAGCTTTACCCTTGGTCGCCTCAAGCGCCGAGATTTCCGCCTCGTAGGCGGCGGTCACTTCGTCGCGCTGATTGCCGATCATCGCCTGACGCTTCAGCAGGTAATCCGACTGAGAAATCAGCCCGGCTTTTTGGGCCGCATCCAGCTCCTTCTGGGCGTTTTTGTAATCGGAAAGAATTTCGTTGAGCGCATTTTTCGAGTCGTTGAAGCTGGTTAGGTCGACAGACCCTGCTGCTGTCTTCGGATCCTTGAACTGGTCGTTGATATTGGCAATGTTTTTATCGACCACGGCCTGATTCAGGCGCGCATCGTTGGGGCTGACTTTGCGAATATCGTCGAGTTGCCGTTTGTACTCCTTCAGCGCGTCGGCGCGCTTTTGCTCATTCGTCCAGGAGGACTTGGTCAGGGCATCAACTTTGCCCATCGCCGTGACCGCATCCCGCTGAGCTTTGGCCTGCTCACCTTCCCACTTGGCGATGTCCTCCGCCGCGGCTTTCTGGTCCTCCAGCATGTTGAGCTGGTTACTGTAGAGCTCAACCATTTCCTTCTGGTTCTGGAACGCCCCGACATTCCCTGACTGGGCCTGCTCCAGGTTGCGCCGGGCTTGGTCGATGTCAGCATCGATATCGGGACGACCCAGGTTCTTCAGGCTATCCGCAGCCCGTGCTACCGCGTTGTATCCCTTCTCCCAGAAGCTCAGGTTCTCCAGGATTCTCGGGGTGCGCTCGTTTATAGCGTCAGCGTACTGCTCGGTTGCCAGCTTCACCGCGCCGGCATGATCACCCTGTTTCTCGAGCGCAATGATCTGCGAATAAACCGAGGCCGTCAGGTAGTGGTATTGCTCGTTGAGCGCGGCCGAGGCCTTCACCGGCTCATCGGCGATCTTTTCGAACTCGGCTACCGTCTCCTTGACTGCTTTGCCGGTGGCTTCCCGCATCGACACAGCGGCCTGGGTTATGCCCAGGAAGCTTTCGCCAGCGATCTTGCCGTTCCCGGCCAGCAGCGCCAGAACTTCGGCGGCCTGCCCGGTTGTGCCGACTGTAGCGCCCACCTGGCGCGCCATATCCCCAAGCTGCCCAGCGCTAACCCCGGCGTAGTTGCCGGTCGCAATCAGCGACTCGCTGTACTCATCCTGCTCTTTGGTACCCTTGTAGTAGGCCACGCCGAGCGCGCCGACGGCTGCTGTAGCAAGAGCGATAGGAGCCAAGATGGCAAGCAGACCGGCAGCCGAAGCACCGGCACCTGCGCCGAGCTGAGCAACAGCGCGTACACCGCTTCCCCAGTCACCGGAGGACAGCGCATTACCCAGTTGGACGACGTTTTCCTGGGCCTGGCGGGTGCCAAGGCGCAGTTTGTCGAACCCCGTGGCGGTCTTTTCGAGCTTCGCGTAGTCCTTGTCGATCTTGCTCAGCGAGGAATTGAACTCGTCCTGGCTGATCCGGCCGGCGTCGAGGTGCTTGCCCAGATCCTCGACTTGCTTGTCCAGCTTCGCCAGTGCGGTGCGGGCCGGGTCAATAGCGCCCAAAAGGCTGTTCAGCGCCTTCTGCTCATCCATGGTGGACTTGGCAAGGGCAACCTGCTGCTTGTCGAGCTGGGCGGTGATCTTGGTGAACTCAGCCTCGCCATAGGCGCCGGTCTTGGTCAGTTTGGCGAGAACGTCTCTTTGCTTTGCTAGGTCCTGGGTGGTTTTGGCGCCGGTGGACAGCGACTTCTCCAGAGCCTGCATTTCGTTCATCAGCGAAACAGCGGACTGCTCGGCGCGGCCGCCGGCCTTCGCCATTTCATCCAGGCTCGTCTTGGCCTGGATTGCATCGGCCGAGTCGATCTTGACGCCGAGTTCTGCAATATTCATCGACTCACCTTGAATAAGTGCCCGGTCTCACGGGCGGTTATCGCGTAACTCAGCCATTACGGCGATCGCTTCCGACTCCATCACACGGATGTCCTGGAAAACTGTCGGCCGATCCTTTGCAGGCACACCGATAAGGCGCATCACGCCGGGCAGCACGGCATAATCAAGTCCGGTAACGCCGCACGCGCCGGTGCGCCACTGCGTTCCCATGGCTTCCATAACGAGGAATGAAGGCCAGGCGTCCGGCCAGACTTCGAATGTCTCGTCATAGTCTTCAGGGGAAAATCCGAATACCGCCAATTGCTCGGCGGTTGCGGCTGGCTCGTAGAGCGCCCGGGCGGCGGCCGTCAGTTTCCCAGGCGAGCCTTACCGAAGGCATCGCTATAGGCCTTCACCACGGCATCAGAAACACCCACGCAGCTCTTTACCAGGGCAGTGATGGATTCATCGTTGAGCTTGTCGCCAAAGCCCCAGGAAACGACTAGATCCCGTATTTGATCGACACCCTGCTCTACTTCCGCTGCCGTAATCTCAGAAATGGTTGGTTCAGTTCCATTGAACCGATCATTGAGAGCTTCAGCCTTTGCCTTCCAGGTATCGAACAGTTCAGCCAAGGCGGTGCGGTCGCGATAGCGGAAGGTAAACGGCACCATGGCCGGCTTGCCGCCGACCTGGGGAATTGCTACGTCGACCGTGAAGGTCGGCTTCGGCGCGATTGAAAACTTTGCCATGAGGCCTCCTTAGGCGTTGTAGCGAGTTGGACGGGACGCGAACGACAGGGTGATGGTTCGGGTCATGATGTTGTTTCGGCTCAGCGTCGGCGTCGCAGTGATCGACACGTAGGCGTAGTAGAGGATGGTCGAGCCAGACGGGAGATTTGCCCGAATCAGCCGCGGCTCCTTGTCTTCATCCGCAGCCTCAACGACCGCAACGAACGGTTGATTGGGATCATCTGCCACCGGCAGCGTCATGCTGCTGGCCGATTTGGTGGTCGGGAGTTGACGGTCGTCGTCATCCTCCAGGAAGCCGTAGGTCAGGAATTGCTGTTCACCACCGTTGGCGGCCGGCTCAGTGATCTGGGAAATTTGAATAAAACTGGACGCAGCTCGGACAGAGCCGGCGCCAGAACCAGCCGGGAAACTCTTGACGCTGGTAGTGTTGATCCCTTCCGCGGCGAAGTCGCCGACGTCAGAGTCGATGACCCGGGCCGGACGACCATTGAGTTTCGCCCAGCCCGAGTCAACGACGATGATGTCGCCGTCGGCCAGGCCATGGGCCGCTGCGGTCAAGACGGCCGGATTGGCGTTGGAAATTGCAGTGAACGGCTTCGCAGCGCTCATGACGCTGGCGATTTCGAAGGTAGTGCCGTTGGGAATCGAGACGCTCATGGGTTTTCCTCTGTGCAGAAATGACAAAACCCGCTCGATGGCGGGTTTCTGGGTTGCCCAACGGGCGGATTAAGTAGTGTCGGCTCGGTACTGGAACGACACGGGCAAGGCGAACGCCGTGTCCTCAGTTTGTTCGGGGCCTGGCTCAACCGGAGTCATGATCAGGGCTGTGAGGCCGCTGCGAATCAACCGATCGTTGAGTGGGTATAGCGCTGCAAGCTCGTCAGCGATCGTCTCGGCACCCGCGGGGCCATTGCCGGCCGGCGTCACGATGGTGATTTGAAACACACCGGTGTACAGCCGGTGCGCACCGGCGAGGTCGTTGCTGTCGGTACCGGCCGGCAGAAGAAACGCTCGCAGATACGTCTCGCCATTGTTCGGGGTGAACGCAACGTTCTGGTACGCAATGCGCAACACGGGCGTTCGAGCGCTCGCCCAGGCGCCCAGGCGCGACTCCAGCAGCGAGCGAATGATCTTGTGGCTCATACCTGGTTGTTCCTTATGGCCTCCAGCACGATCTGCTGGAAGCGGGCCACGGTCACCCGAACCATGCCGCCGGGAGCCTGGGTGGAATGACCGAACTCCAATGGAATCGCGTAGGGCAAATTGTTGACGATATAGGCCATCTGGCCGGCGGTGAAATCAATCATCGAAGCCACGAGCGCGGCAGTGGTTTCGGCGCCGCTTGGGTCTACCTCGTCGAAGGTGACGCTCTCGACGACGCCCAGCGATATGTGCCAGTTCGCCCGGAACCGGCCGCCGACGTAGCCTTCCGGCGCGATGATATCCATCCCGTCGTTGAGCTTGCGGCCTTTCTTGAGCCTGCCGCTCTCCGTGAGGTTTTCCGGATCGCTACGCAACGCGCTGTTGTGATCGTCAACGGCCTTGTTGTACTCGGTTGCTATAGCGTTCTGCGCCCAAATCTCTGGGTTTCCCACGGGAGACATACGGATCAGGCTGCTACCGACCTCAATGATGATCTCGCGCACACTGGCATCGATGGCTTCGCTGGTCTGGGCGGCGAACTCAGCCAGGCTCAGGGCGAAGCTGCCAGATCGGCCGGTGCCAGCACGGCTCACGACCTCACCTGCAGTTCATAAAGAATCGGCGTGCCGGCCGGGTTGATCTCTTTCAGCGGCGGAATGATCGACCATATGCGCCCCTGAACGATGACTTTGTTCAGAAGGCTCGGAGGCCAATCCAGGCCCTGCGCAGCGATCTTGAGCTTTTTGTCGCCAACCTTGATGAGGCTGTTGGCTTGGAATTCTTGACCGGTGAAGTCGAGCAGAATGCCCTGGGCGGTCTGTTCAACGACGGTATCCGGTGGAACGGTGCCTGTGCCAGGGTCGTACTTACCTAACTTGATATCCCGGATGATTACGGGCTGACCGAACTCTGTGATCATGTCCAGAGCCATCACGGCCATTTCGTCGTAGAAGGCCATGGTGGCTCCAGATGTGAAAAGCCCAGCTCGTTGGCTGGGCAGTTTGAGTTAAAGCTTGAGAGGCACGCTTCGAGCCGTCGCTTTTTTCTCTGGGAACAACTCCCTCCGCTCGTTGAGCAGCAGGGTAGCGAACTTTGCGGCCTTTGAAGCCGCCAGTTGATTTGGCTCGCTTCCTATGGCAACAAGCGAGGAAAGAGCAGCGCTGGCGTAAGCATCCCAAGCGTCTTTTTCATCCTGAGTCGGGTGTTTTCTAACTATCTGATGCTCTGCCATATCGACTTCCTTTTTGATCGAGCAACAAGCGTACGCTCGATCATGCCCGCACCGCAAACAGCCCGCGTTTCTGTAGGTAGTCTGCAAACTGCGTGGCGCTTGGCCGATCCGGCGCCGCCGGCAACAGCCGGCCACTGGTATTGGAGATCGTCGCGTATTCGCGATCAACAGCGCCTTCGACACGCTCCCGGGTGATTGCACCTTTGCGCTTATCTATCGGATCAACGTCATCCTGATGAATTTCGGCTACCAAGGCCATTTGTCCGTACTGGATGCGCGCCGGGAGATAGTTGTCCGGCTTGATTTCGCAATCCAGTTGGACGTCCCGGCGCGGCCAAGCCAGAGCCTGCTCGGTGCTCATCTTCCGACCTTTCCAGGTCATGCCATCCATCGCCAAGGCGGACCGGCGAAGCAACGCTTCTTGCGCGGGCACATCAGCAGGAATGACGACGCCGAACTTCACTGCATACAGCGCCAGATCCTCGGCGCTCGCATAGCTTTCGGCGTCCGGCTTGCCGGTGCCGTCCTCGATGATGAGTGTCATGCGGTGACTCGCAGTTTTGAGATTGATGATCGACCGAAGTATCAGTCCTTGGACAGCTCAGCGACAGCCTTTTCCAGCGATTCAATCGAAGCATTGGAGCGGTAGGAAACGCCCGCGTCGTCGAGTTTGGCCTTGAGAGCTGAAGCCTTGTCATGCTCGGCCTTCGACTGGTCGGCTGCCGCCTTGAGTGCTTCGATCTCGACCCGCAACGCTTCGTTTTCCTGCGCCAGAGTGCTACGCAGTCCCTCCAGTTCGTTCATGCCTTCGCTGATACCCTTCAGCACGTCGAACAGGCGGACAGCCAGTTCACCGGCGCCAGGGTGGTCCAGCGGCGCCAAGCCTTCGGCGGCATCGATGAGGCCAGCAATGCCTCGAAGTTGGGCCACCAGCTCGGCATGGTCGGCTTGCTCGCCCTGATCAACAACCAGCGTCAACGGCTGCGCCATTTCCCGGATCGTTACCTCCGGAGTTTCCTCAGCCTCATCTTCACGGCTTTCGGTCACATTCGCGTCGATGATGCGAAGCCCAGACTTTTTCGCCAGGGCTTTCACATCTTCCTGGTACTGGTGGAACGGTCCAGGCAGATACCAGACATTTTTGTTGCTCATGATCATGTCCTCACCGAGCCGGGCGAGACGCCCGGCTCAGCTTTGAAGGGTTACTTGGAGGCGTCACCGATCAGTGCAACACCGGCGGTGTGCTTGATGCTGGTGGCGGTCTTGTCCCAGTTGGTGCCGGTAGACAGCTCGGCGTCGGTTGGAGACTTGCCGCCAGCGGTGGCGTCCCAGGTGTAACCCTTGAGGCCCAGGCCGAAGGTATAGTCGGTCTGGAGAGTGGTCTCGATGCGCTCCTTGCCGTTGGTGGTCTCGACGTTGCTGACAATGTCGCGACCGTCGTGAACCAGGGCGGCGCCCTGGACCAGGGACAGGATGATTTCCTTGTTCGGGGTGCCGGCCTGCATCAGCGCCGGAGCATCCGTCACAACGGAAATCTTGCCGAGGATGTCCACTACGCGAACGTTGCCCGCCTGGAACAACTGCTGCTGGTTCGCCAGGTTCTGGCCGACCAACTTGTGGTAGCTGGTGCCCTGCATCACCTGGGTTACCAGGTTCTGGCTTGCGTCGCCGAACTTCGCATGGGCGTTGTTCAAGCCAGCGTAGGTGATGCCAGCGGTAGCCGAAACATCGTTGACCGCGGCGGCTTGGGCGGTGATCGCGGCAACCAGGGCGGCAATCGCAGTGTTCAGCTGGTCCTTCAGCAGGATTTCAGCGAACGCGCGGCTGGCGACTTCGACGCCTTGCGCGGTTGGACGCTCCAGCCAGGTCATCTGCGATGGCTCATAGCGGATCGGACCGAAGCCACCGGCCACCTTCACCGAAGTGTTCTTCAGCTCGGTCAGGTCGGTGGCCGAGACGGCGGCGTTTGCGCTGTAGCGATCCACACGGCGCTGAGCAGCGGCCAGAGTCTGGAAGAACGATTCTTGGAGGAAGTCGCCAGTGAAGCCGTCCGGGGACAGCACGATTGCGCCGCGGCTGGCGGCGTTGAAAGCAGCCAGATACTGATCCAGCGTCTCGAGAGTCGCTGGCATGATGTATTCGTTGAAAACCTGCATTTGCGACAGGGACATGGGTTATTTCCTTACGATTGTGGGAGATCCGGGAACCGGCTCGCGATTGCTGCCTGTCGTTCCTCTTTGGTGCCGCCGATTTTTCCTTTTGCGGCCCCGCCGCTACCTCCAGCACCGCTGGCCCCGCCACCAGATGCCTTACTACCCGCGATCAACGGCGCGAAGGCCGTGTCATTTGCGAATTCTGCTTTCAGCTCATCCAGCGTTGCCGCCGAGAGCTTGCCCTGCTGGTCGAGGACGACCACGACAGGCTTCCCGTCCCGCTGCTCGACGCTCAACCGGCGCTCGATGTGCGGCAACAGGGCTTTGGCGCTGCCTGGAATTGCCAGGGCAGACGCGATATCGGTTGCGGTACGGCCCACGGTCAGATCCCGGATCTGCCCACTCAACGTTCCACGCTCCTGTTCCAGCATGCCGTTCAGCTCAGCTTCGCGGCGGTTGTATTTCTCAGACCAGGAACGTTCGAGCTCTTCGACATTTCCGGACTTGCGAGCGGCTTCTTCACGCTCCAGGCGCGCTGCTTCTTCAGCCTCGCGCGCTTTCTTCTCGGCCAGCTTCTTCTCGCCGAGCAGCTCATCAACCTTGGCCTTCAGGCCGGATACATCTTCTTGCTGCGGCAGACCTTCAATGCCGAGTACGAACTTGCCGTCCTTTTCGGTGTAAAGAGCGCGCACGGCTTCATCTACCCCTTCCAGGGTATCCAGTTGGAATTTCAGCATTGGTTGTCTCCCAGAGACGTAGGTGCAGGCCCTGCCTGCGGAGTAAAAATCCGGGTAGAGTTATCGGCCCGAACTAAAAAAGAAGTTGTGGAATGCGTCTTCCCATCCGCACGAAACGTAATGCAACGACCGACGAGAGCAGAAACTCAGCCACTACTTCGAATGGATTGCTCGTAGCGGCCATCACCGCTTTCGCAACGCTGGTCGCTGCCGGGTTCGGGGCATACGCTCTTGTGTCTTCAGCAAAATTGAATCGAATCGAAAGCTGCATAAAGCGCGTGGACGAAAGGGAAATGATCACGCGGAAGAAGGCAGAAGATTTACTTGGCGACATGGGCAACTTTTTAGGTTCCTTCGCAGGTTCTAATGAGATCCCCAGAGAGCCAGGCAAACAAGTTATGAAATCAGCCTTCGCCCTAACTGCCTATGCGCCAGTCGAACTCAACTTAGTCGCATTGAAAATCGCGATGACAGTGCAACTTGGCCTCGCAGCTCATACCGACGAGGCTATGGAGAAGGCTATTGGTGCCGCCCAAGTTTCATTTAGCGGATGGAGCGATAACTACATCAAATACATGCGGTCGTTCGAAGTTGAGCGATCGAAATGCTTAAAGCCTTAACCCCGCGCGATCGAATGCCAGAGGCTCAAGAGCCTTCATCTGAACGAGCGTCAGAGGTGAAAAATTTCGGTCTAGCTGTAAATCAGCAAACCGCTCAACGCTCAGCCCACCGTCTCGGAACAGCTTCGCCCGAACAGGGCCAATGGCCTTGTCCTGAAACGCCACCGGCTGTTGCTTGAGCCAGTCGTAGTAGCTGAGATCTGCCCTTACCTGCTGGGCGCCACTATCACCGACGGATGCCCTCGTGGCGCCCTCGGCGAACAGGGCACTGAACCGAGTCACCGCCACCACTGTCGATCGGCAGTTAATGTGAATTGGCGGCCGAGGTCCTTCCGTCAGCTTGAACCGACGCTTGTCGAGCGTCCGGCACTGGCTGGTCGTCTTCGAATCCAGAGTGCTGACCCACTCCACCGACGGCACGACATCGGAGTTCGCTTTCAGCGTTTCCATGCGTGCCTGGGTGGCGACGTGCTGCACGGCAGTTCTCACCACGGCGCCGGCGTTCCGGCTGGTCGTGGCCAGGATGCCGTCGTTATACTGGAGCGCCTTGGTACCGCGGATGTTCTTGATGATCTGGAAGTTCGTCTGGCCTTCGAAGAAGCCGTGCCGGATCGCGCCTATGAGGCGTTGACGCTCCGTGGCGGTGAAGCCATCAATGAACGTCTTGAGCAGCTTCCCGCCGTCGGCACCGCGCACGCTGAGCGGATTCGTGAGTATTGCCGCCCTGATTGCAGCAGCGCCCGGCACCGCCGCGTCGAAGGTGACGCCCACTGGTGCCGCCCTCGTCAGGCTGGTCGCTTCAAACTCAGCCTCGTAGTTGGCGATGTCTACCAGGTCTAGGCTCAGCTTCTCGCTGTACCGGTCGAAGATGCCCAGCAGCAGGCTATCCACCTCACTTAGCAGACGCTCCATGCGGACGACTGTGTAATCCGTCAGGTCCGCCCGCGTCAGCCGCTCACGAATCGAGCGGTCGATCTCTTTGAGGAATGGTGCGAACTTCGCTACCTCCCCTGACTTCAACTGCTCGAGGAAGACGGCGTGCCGGATCGTGGCATCAAGGATTGCTTGGTTTGCCGCCATTTAGGTTTGCCTCATCATCGTCATCCAGTGCTGGCCCGGTGCTTTGCGCCTCCAGTTCCTCCCGGATTTCATCGTCCGTCTTCTCTGGGTTGATCACGCCGCGATCGCGAAGGTACTGCCAGAAGTCGCCTTCCGGCAGCTTTCCGCCCTGGACAGCATTGAACAGCGCCGCCAGGATCGTCGCGTCCAGAGTGATCTGACTGAAGTCTTGGTTGAGCTTGTAGACCACTTCGCCGGGAGCGTTGACGAACTCGGCCATCCAAACCAGGCATTGGCTATAAGCCTCGCTGACGTTGCTCACCACCAGGGAGAGAACGCTGTGTTCGGCGGCGCTGTCGTTGTCAGCCTGGGTTGCAGTTTTCACCGCACTGCCACGCTCGATCAGCCGGGCGCCGAGGGACACCATGTCCTGTTTCTTGGCGTCCATGGCCTCTTTCACAAGGGTGTTCGGCTCGGGCTGAGCAAACCCGCAAGAGCCATTGGCAGGAAGCGTCAGCGGTGCCCTGGAGCCGACGTAAATACCGTTGGCTTCAAGATGGTCGCGCCATGCTTCGTCCAGCCCAGAGATCCAGAACTGCGGCTGGCCAGAGAACCAGACAGAGTCCTCATAGTCCGCGCTGTTGCAGTAATGGCCGATATTCAGCACGGCCATGTCGTACAGCGGCGCGTCGTCGATGCTGGTGTCGTTGTTTTCGCTACCCAGAAAGTGGAACGGGATGATCCGCCATGGCTGGCCCGCACCATTCAAGGGGGTGAATGGAGGAATGACCATAGTCGTCTGGCTTGCTCCCTCCTCCCACACCTCCTGGGTGTAAACGCCGGTGTCGTCCAGTCGCAGCACTCGGTATTGGGTAACCTTTTCGCTACCGAAGCCATCGTCGGTGTCGACATCCACGGATTCTTGCAACACCACCAGGCTCAGCAGGTGCTGGCCGCCGACCTTACGAGTCTTCCAGTTCCTGATCGACTCAGCCTGGTAGCTCGCAACACTAGCGCGCGCACGCCCCGCCTGCTCATCCGCCTTGCTCACCGTACCGGCCTGCACCGCGGCGTAGTCCACCAGCAAGCCGTGCCGACCAACCTCAAGAAGATGCCCGATGACCGACTGCGATTGCTGGTAGACGCTCACGCCCTGTCCATCGATATCCGTGGCGACGTAATCAAGTGCACCGGGGACGGTAAGGGTTGGCCAGGTGCGGAATACCGCGCCGACCAGGCTGTGCTTGGTGCGGCCGGTGGCGTTGTAAAACACAGCGCGCTGCTTGTACGACTTGTACCGTTCAAGGTTCTCAGGGCTGGTGTCGTGCTTGTTGGGCCTGGGCAGATAGAGATCCCCCCGGCCTTTTACCGTCTCGGAGCCCTTGCACACGTCGCGCACCAGCCGCCAACGGGACTGTGCCGCGTCGTACTCCGGGCGGGTATAGGTGACGTCTGCCATTAGCGTGCGAATCCCATTTTGATTGATTTGACCGGCCTCCTTGCGCTCTTGGCGACAGCGAAGTACCGGAATGCATCGGACGGGTGAGACGCCCAGTCATGAAGCGGCTTGTCTTTCCAGCAGCCCTTCTTGTCGTCCCACTCTTTGCGGTAGTTCTCCAGGGCCGTGATGCCCTCTTCGCACTTCGCCTCGTCAAAGGCGCATTGGCCGAGAATCTCGCGCACTTGGTCGATGCCGTCGTCAACGCCGATTTTCGGCACGACCTGAAAGGTCATGCGGTAGTGCTGGCCGTCGATCTCGTAGCCTTCGCGCGCCATTTCCCGCCGGGTCTTGGCATCGCTGCCGAACTCGCGGTTGTCGATGTCGTGCGGGCCCCAGTGTTCGGAGTAGGTGTAACCCTTGTCCTTGAGCACCTTCATGTAGTGCCGCAGGCCTTCCCCACTGTTCTGGTAGAAGTCGATGACGTGGTACTCATTGCCGACCTGGCGCACGAACCAGATGGCTGTGGAGTCGCCGACGCCGATATCCCAGAAGGTCATCACCGGTAGGTGGCTGTTGTCTGGCAGCGTGCCGATGCGCTGAGCGCCGTACAGCTTGGTGAACTGCTGGGCGTAGTAGGCGCCCTCGATCGACTGCTGGAAGGCCTCGGCAGGAATCGACGGGTATTCCCGCTTCATGTCGTCGCCGAGGGTCTTCTCCTTGGCGGCGTACCAGGCGCGCTGGCCCGGGTTCGTGTCGATCCCTTGCTTGGCGAACAGTTCGTTGAAGTAATCGATCAGGCGTTGCGGGATCACCGCCTCGACCGGGTCTAGCCAGTAGGCCTTGTTCTTCCACCAACTGAAGAAGAAGAACTTCCAGTCCAGCTTGCCGAGCGGCGTGCCGGACAGCAACTGCTTCTCGGCGCTCTGCGAGTAGTCGAAGAAGTAGCCGGCCCTACCCTCAGCCGTGGACTCGATCGTGACAAAGCAGTCGGTGGCTACGGCCTCAAAGGCACCCGTAACGATCTCGCGCGCCTTGTGCGGAAACTTGGCGCAGATCTTCCCGAACTCGGAAACGTGCAGGTAACGCAGCGTGCCACCCCGGAACGAGGTGCTGACGTAGAGCGAGCCGCCCTTGCTGAACACAAGCTCGCCGGCGGCATCGTTGCTCGCTGGGTTCGCGGCGCGGATCTCTTTCGGCAGGTTGTCGTAGGCGTACTTAACCTTCTCCCGGAACAGGCGCTTGGCATCGTTCAGGGTGTGAGCAATCAATGCGCACCTGGCCGACTCGAACAGAGCGGCGTCCAACTGGATGATGCAGCACTCGGTGGTGAAGCCGAGCTGGCGCGCCTTCAGGATGATGTTGCGGGTATGCATCCCGTCGAAGTATTCAATCTGCTCGTCCGTCATCCGAAAGCGGACTTTCTTGCCCTGCTTGTCGGTGATGAAGTAGAGATTATTCAACCGCCAACGCTTATCCCGGAGCAGCTTCATGTGCTCGGGCTTCATGTCAGGCGTCCTTCGATAGTTCGTCCATCATTTTCGAAAGTTCATCGGCTTCGTCCGTCTTCTCCTTCTCATCCAGGCCGTACGCCTGGCGCTCCAGGACCTGCAGGTTCTTCATCGCAGAGGAAAGCTGGAACAGTGTTTTGGAGTTACTGGGCAGCGCCACGGCGGCGAGCATCGAAGCCCGGCGCATCCCGTTGCTGTCTTCGGCGGTTTCCGCCTCGATGTCCTCTTCGATCTCGTCCCGGCGCTGAATGGTGGATAGCAAATCGTCCATCAGCAGGTTCGCAAGGTTCGTGGCTTTGCGAATGTCCCGCCGGTGGCTGCGAACCACCCGGGCGCCTTCTTCTGCCGCCTCTTCGATGATCTCGGCATCCAGTTCGCAGTTCGCGCCTTGATCGTTGCGAACCTCTCCGCGAACCAGCTTGCTGCGAACCTCTTTACGAACCTGGTCAGAAAGATCTCTCGCCCATCCAAGGGCCTTGGCCTTTTTCCTGATTGCGGTGTCGCTTACGCCTTGGCGCTCGGCAATGGTTCTGATCGAAAGCGCGCCGGCCCGGTAGGCTCGTTCGATCGCCTCCCAGTCGGGTTGCTTGGTTGTCATTGAAATTCCCTTGTACTTGAAATAGTGGCTGGTTGCCGGTATTGGTGCAGCTCAACTCAACGGAAGGAACGTTTTATGTCAGAAGCACTGAAGGCTATCGCCGCCACGGGAAACCTGGCTTACAACAAACTTCAACCTGATGCCCAACGCGGCATCGCGGGCTCAATAGCGCTGGAACTGATACTGGGAGCAGTTTCTTCAGACAAACCGCACGATCTCGAAACTGAGCTTAACAAGCTGTCCGAGTACGTTGATAAAATCCAGGCGGCACTGAAAGCGCGGTAAAACTCTCTGGTGCCGCACTCAACCTGCGGCACACCTACTTTTCGCGGTTCTCCAGCAGCACATCAATCAGCTGCTGCTCACCCAGGCGCATCGCACCCAGACATTGCAGGTCGTCGCATTTAGGGCCTAAGCCGAACACGGTCACCTCTCCCTTCGCGCCGATCATCGTCAAGGCGCCTACAGTGCATTCGGGATGCTCGCCGGCATCCAGGTCGTCGGCGATCTTGCGCAGGGTCTTGGCTGCGTCACGCCATCCCTCTCGTTTAAGCTCAACAATCTTCATGCTCAACTCCGCGCCACGATTTGGCGCATTCGGAAACGTGGGGCGGATTACTGAGTTGCGCGGCTGAGGGCTTCGTCCGCTTTGTCGGCGGCATGGGCGGCAGTAGTCGCAGCCTTCGTGGCCTTGTCGGCGGCGGTGCCGGTTTGGCGGGTCAACTCTTCCAGGCGCTTGTCTCGCTCGCCCATGGCAGTGTCATAGGCCTTACGTATATCGGTCACCTGGTTGCTCTGGTTCTCGGCAAGAGACCAGTAGGCGACCTGGTAACCAAGAACGGCGCCACCTCCCACCAGCACTACAGCGATAGCCCAGACCTCGGCCCGGCGCCACCAGCGGCGTGCGATAAATTCCAATGCGCATCTGTCCATCAGGCGATTCCTCCCAGCTTGGTGCGCAGGCGAGTGATCTCGTCGCTCTGCTGCGTCACGCGGTCTGTGAGCTGAGCGACCTGACTGGTCAGCGCCTCGATCTTCCCTTCCATGCGCCCAACGGCGGCGGCCAGGTCATTCCGCTCTTTCGCGAACTGATCGGCGCGTGACTCGGCCTCTTTACGGGCGGCACGTTCCTGATTCAGGAGTTCGTTTAGCCGCTTTAGGGTGCCGATGTCGGCGCTATCCATTGCCCGGTCGGTCGCATCCTTGGAAAGGAACCGGCGCAGCCAAAGCAGGCCGCCCAGCACTACGGTGGCACTACCGCCCAGCCAGGTAACTGTGCCTGGGCCGAGGTCAGTAGGGTCCATTCAGTTCTCCAGGGAAATAAACGACTACGCTCATGAGCGTGGCGCTTAGCCACCAAAAAAAGGAGCGCATCATGTTGGGGAAAATGTTGATAGCTGCAGCATTCTTATCTATCTCAGGATGCGGCCTGTTCCAGCAAACGGCAAAGCCGAGTGAGATCACTCTTGCGAAAGCTATGCAGGAAGTCGGAACGGGTCTGAAAGCGATGAAAATGGCTGAAGGTGATGTAAAAACCGGGCTGATCGCATCGGAAGTAACCGTGGTATTCAATATCGCTGCCAGTAACAAAAAGTCAGGAAACCTAACGATTGATTTAGCAGCTCCAATTGTTGAGGGAGCCGGAACGGCCAAGGCTGGCGGAGGCTTGACATCCGAAGCAGGCTCTCAACGAGGCAATACCGTAACAGTTAAGTTCGTAAATCTTCTTATGATCCCGAAGGATACCTTGGCATATAAGGGAACTCTTGCTGATCTCACTCCAGTCGTTTCGGGACCAAAACCCGTGATTACCCCATACGATCACAAGCTGGAGCTCAAGGAGTTCTCGCCACTGGAGTTACAGTCGCTTCAGCTGCAAAGTATCGAGACAAAGCAACCTTAACTTAGTAAAAAGAAGCCCGGCCGGAAGGCCGGGCCTTCAAAATCAGATATATCCCCCCTACACGCCCCGCACGGCGTCAACGCTCAAGTGCATCGGCCACACTCACCCAATCTCCTGCCATCCTGCAAGCATCCGTGGCCAGAATTGGCGGGCTGTCGGTGTTATTTCCGTACGTCGCACTACCGGCTATCGACGTCCAGGCATTCCCGAAGGCTGTCCTGGCTACAGGTAAATTTGAGGCAAAAAAAACCCGCGCAGTAGATACTTGGCGGGTTTCCTGAGTTTGAGTGTGCCGGACAAGTGGCACGTTGTTGCTCTTTTTTGGCCTCTGACCGTGATCAGCAGGCCTCAATGGTGAAGGCGGGCAGGTTGTTGACGTAGTAGGCGGTTGATGCATTTGCCGCGAGATTTGCCGACGCTTTAAAAATTGCCTTCTTCATACGCCATTCCCCTTCTTGTCCGAATTGTTGAGCTTCATTTGGTGAATCGGTGAGTACTTGGAACAACCACATAATAAATACTGCTGCCAAGCCCACCACCATCAACAACCCACCCTGTGCGCCATAGCCGCATGTTAATGCTCGGTCACCACTCCTCGATACGCGCAGGAATGACAGGATGGGTGAATAATGCGACATGGCGACATGACATTGCAAGCTCTTTTGAGGGACTATTTTATGCTGCCTCGCCTTCCAGCACTCCGACTGCTTCAAGCATGTGTTGCGCCTCGACCAAAGCCTCGTTCACAAGCGACTCCAGCCCTTCCTTGATGGACTTGTTCCAGCGCTGGTAAGTGCGCTCTGTAAGCCCTTGGGAATCCCAATTCGTCATGTCGTAGTTCGAGTCTGCCAGGACGATCATCTCGCCCGGCTTTTCCTCTGCTACGGCGCGCGCACGCTTGTTGGCCCGGGCAACGTCAGCGTCTGCTGCAGCGTTGCGCCAATCCCACTGGCCCTCCTCCTTGTTCTCCCGATGCTTCGGCGCCCTGATCTGGGTAACCGCGCGCTGAATGCCCTTCACCTGCTGCGGTACCGCCCATACCAGAACGGCCTGCTGAGTGAAGCGCTGCGGCGCCGGGCTCTTCATCACCGTGACCAGCCGGCCGATGGAATCGATTTTGCGGCCACGGTGGGTGCTGTACTTCGCCACTAGGGCGTTCCAGTGCCGCGGAGAAAGCTGGGCGTGCAGAAGCTTGTGCACGATGCAGTCAGCCAACAGCGCGGCATCCTTCCCGGATATCTCGCCCTTGAGCTTGCTGGCCTGCACCCGGGGCTCTACGTTGCATCCGCCGGAACTGTTGATCGTCTCGGCGGCCAAGGCCCGGACTACTGCTGATATCACGTTGTGGTAATTCATGCTGCCTGCCCCTTCTTCAGTTCGCGGGTCTTCGCCCGGTATTCGGCCTTGATGGTTTTGATTTCTTCGACGGTGTACTTGCGGGGCTCATGAGGCCCTTCGAGCCAAGCCACGGTTTCGGCGCCGATGCGCTGCACCAACTGGATGCGGTACTCGACCGCGTTACCGGACAGGTTGCGGTTGCACTTCACACACTGGCGGTGGATGTTCAGCGGCTCGAATCGCAGTTCAGGACAGGCGCCGACGGATCGGTAGTGCCCGGCGTCCCAGCGGCTGCCGGTCATCAGGTCGTTGTCGTTGGGCATCGAGTCGCAACTGATGCATGGCAGGTGAGCGTCACGCAGGCGGACGTACTCGTTCACCGCGGCCTGCGCTTCACGGAGGTGATTCGCCCTGCTCTTCAGCTTCTCCTTGCGTACCTTGATCTCCCGGCGCTCGACCTGGGCCAGGGACTTGCGAGCCTTCTCCTGGTTTGCCTGGTTGGTGGGCGCGTCGAGGATGGCGCAGGCCGGGCTGCATACGCGCTGCCCGAGGCGTTGCGGGACGAATGGGGCCCCGCACTCTGCGACTCGGCACTTCTTGGCGCGGGGTTGTTTAGCGGCGAGCATCAGTAGCGACCTCCCCACTTGTCCTGCTCCGTCCAGCGAATGCCATGCTCGGCGCCGAAGGCGTGCATCAGCTCGAACAGATCGCTGAACCACTTCTGGGATTGCTTGCGGGTAGATACGCCCAGGACGACATAGCCGCCGTCGATGCCGGGCACCACATCCTGCTTCTGGAGCGCAGAGCTGAAGATGTGTTTCCAGTCCTCATCGCTGAGCTTCTTGCCGTACCACTCGACCTGGCTGGAGACGTCCTTGAGCATTGCCCACATTTTGCGATTGCAGACGTCCGGACGCTTCTCGTCGCGGATGATCACCACCTTGGGTTTGGTTAGGTCGATTGCGTGCAGGACGCCGGCCAGGCGGTTCACGTCGCGCTGGTCGCGGATGGTGTATTCGGGATTCATGAGAGCACCGCCCCGCTTAAAGGACTCTTCGCTCGCGCAACAAGAGCCCGCCATTGCTCCGCATCTCCGCGCAGCGCCTCGATCTCGGCAAGCAGCTCCAACGCCACTTCCTCAAGGGTCTTCTCGCCCAGGAACTCTTGCAGCGCCTCTGTATTGAGCTTCCAGTCTGCGCAGTCACCCCGGTATGACGCAGCCTCGGCCCACAACAGCTTATGGAGTTTTTGTTTGTCGATGGTCATTGAGGCGCCCTCTCCCCTTCCAATTCTTGGGCCTGCTGGATCAGCAGCGCCCGCCGATCCGCAAGTTCGTTTGCGGCCTGAATTCGCAGCTCTGTTTGTTCCTCGGCCGATGCTTTTCGCATCGCGAGCATCGACGCCTTCACCTTTCCCAGCTTCTCGCGCAGGCTCGGCGTGGGCCGGGAGACCTCGCCAGTGAGCAGGCCGGCAATAGCGCGCCCATCTTCAGTGACCGGTTCGATACTCAGGTCCGCCAGATATTTCTGGCCGTGCTCCTGGGGGATCCGCTGTATCTGCACGGCCTTGGTGATGGCTTGCACCCGGCGGTTCGCATCGAAACCCACGGATACGTGCCAGTTGACGAGCGTCTTGTCCTCACGCGCCTGGCTGACCAAGCGCTCGTAAGCACTGATGAACGCCATGCGTGCACCGACCTTGTCACCGGCATCGAGAACAGGCTTGGCTGCAGCCAGGGCCAACTGGATTTCATCGGTCAGCACCACGGTTTCGAATTCATCGTTGGTGGTCATGGCAATAGCCCAGGCCTCGTCCTTGCCGGGGCGGCCATCGGCGATCTGGACGCGCTGAAGGATGTCAGCCATGGCGAGCTTGCCCTTCACCTCAAAACGGCAAGCCTTCAGCGCAGCCTTGACCACTGGCACCGGATAAGCGCACAAGTCTTCTGCCATCATCGCCGCGGTGCCTGGGTTCATTTCCTGGCCCATGGCTTCGGCTGTAGCGCAGATCGCGGCAGCGAGCCCAGCGACCTGCTGGTCGTTCATTTCAGAGGTACTCATTGCGGTCACCTCCTTGGCGCTTCGCCAGGACCATTTGAGCTGCCTGTTCCGCTGCGGAGAGATTCGCCTCGGTCCGTTCCATCTGGCGGGCGGTTGTGCCGTTGATGCGCTGCCCGGTGACCCATTGGGTGTGGTAGCTCTCGGCGTTCACCAGCAGCTCGTTGAGGCTGTGGCACTTACGCAGGACGGCGGCGTCGCTAGTTTTCAGAAAGTGGGCAGCAACGTGGTGAGCGACGTCGGCGCCGAGGCGGTCAACCAGTTGGCCAAGCTGACCACCAACCTTGGCGTTCCAAACCGGCCAGGTGCTGTAGCGCTTGCGATAGGCCATGGCGTAGTTCGCCCAGACCTTGAAGGTTTTGCAGGACTGGTCTTTTGGGCCTGGCATGTCGGCGGGGATCTCAACCCGTGGCCCGTCGGTACGATCAACCACCAGAACCAGATTGCGGGCCGGCTTGTCCGGGCTGCCTTGCAACTCCTGATCGGTATCCTGATTGGTACCCTGATGATTGGTATCCTGATTTGTCGGAGATTTTTCCGACCCTTGCCCGGATTTTTCTCCGACCTTGATCGGATTTTTTTCCGAGGTAGATCGGATTTTTTTCCGAGCTTCGTTCTTTGGTGGGGTCGGATATTTTTCCGACCCGTCAAGCTTCTGGTTCCACTCGACCGCCTTCTCGGTCAGCCGGAACAGTGTGATATTCGAAGTGCTGGAGAGCTCAATCAAATCAGCCTCCTCCAGGGCTTTCAGCATTCGGTAGGCGGTATCTGGCTTGTCGGTGAGCAGCGGCAGTTCCTCGATGATCTTTGCCTTGCTGAGCGCGAAGAAGATCCCGTCGTCGGTCTTGATTGGCCTGGTCCAGCTTGGGCAGCCATAGACGAAGGCGAACAGCAGGGCCTGCTGAGAATTCAGCCCCCATTCCAGCGCCTTCACCTGGTTTATCGTGACGGTGTATTGCATGTCAGGCCTTCCCGACCAGTGCGGCTAGTCCGAGGAAGCGATCGACGTACCAGTGGGGTTGCGTCTCGCGTGGGGATTGGGGGCTGGTGAGGTTCTTGCCGTACTGGAGACCCTTTTCAGTCACCGACCAGAACGGAACCATTTCGCCCTTGGAGTTTTTGCGCTGAAGCGGCTTGAGGAAGCCATGGGCAGCCAGAGCAGCGTTGAAGGCGGCCGGCGAGCAACGGATATCGTTGTCCTTCAGCAGCGCAGTGGCCGACTTGATGGGCATCGAGGAGCCGTCAGCAGCATCGGGCGCGGCGTCGACTGCGTAGCCGGGCAGGAAACTCGACTCCAGGCCATTGTTCTTGGCGATCTGGGCAAGCATCAGCACCTGGCTGGACGGTGCGGGCTTGAGCAGGCGCGTGAAGCATTCGAGGATTGCCAGTTCACCGACGACCTTCGTGCCGCTGGCGAGAACAGCCTGACGGGCGCCATCCTGCTGCTCCAGTTCGCGCCAGCGGCGAATAACCTTCATCCGCATTGGTGCGCTGTATCCGGTAAGCAGGCAATCGGTATGCTCGCGGTCAAGCTGATACTGGACCTGCTCGCGGTTGCGACCATCCAGATAGATATCCTCAAATTTGAGGGCATCGACTTTCAGCTCTTTCAGCATGGCGAGGATGTCGCGCTTCACGTTGTCGTGACGCTTGCCCGTGACGTTGGCGATCTCTCGAGAGGACATTGTTGTACGCGACACGTTTTGAGAATGCGCAAAACGTGTCGCGACATGAGGTTGGGTATTGCTTGAATTTGTCTGGCTCTGCATAATCGGCCTCATCAAGTGGTAGTGAATGAGCCGGGGCGCAATCCCGGCTTTTTTATGCCTGCGATTTAGGCGACCTTCACGGACGCATCCATGACGTCCAGGCTCTGGCGGACATGGTTGATTTCCTGGCGGATCAGGGATTTCTCAAAAGTGCTGACATGGCTGTCTTCCAACGCCTGGTGCACTGCGATAGTCAGGTCCGCCACTTCCTTGCCGACGTTGATCAGCGATCTGGTCAGCGCTTGCGGCTCCGGAGCGACCTTCGGAACGACCGCAAAACCGAATTCATTCGCCAGAGCCAACAACGGGCGCATATCGCCGGTATGCAGCAGAATCCCGAATAGATGCTCAACGGTCAGGTGGTGAGCGTCGTTATCCGGATTGGCGCGCTGAAGCAGGCTGACGTGCGGAACCCCCATCTTTCCCGCCAGGATCTTGGCTTCGTTGTCCAGCACAGCGCTTTGGCAGGCCCGCAGAAAATCTTCCATTCGTAAAACCTCAAATTTGTTTCCGTGGCGCCCAGCCAGTGCGCGGGCGAGAATTCGTTTCATGGATTCAAGAGGGGAACTGTCAGGCGGCCGACTGTGGTTGCTTCTGGCGCGTGCAAAGCTCCCGGGCGGTGATTCGCCCGCCAGTCAATTCCTCCGCCCTGAATGCCTTTTCAGCTCCCATGGGGTGTATTCCGGCAACCCAGTACGAGACCGCCGCCTGGGAAACATCGAGAGCCAGAGCTGTTTTGGTCTGCCCGCCAAAGAAATCGACGAGTTTTTCGATAGGGGTCATAAGAGAGCCCTCCTGATAAGCTTGCTTATATCCTAAGTAGAAGGAAACTTATTTGCAAGCCGATAAGGGAACTTATAAATTCCAGCGGATGAGCACACTCGCAGAACGCATCAAAGAAGCCCGAAAACACGCCCAATTGACCCAAAAAGCCTTGGCTTCAAAGGTTGGCGTCGAGCAGCCAGTGATATCGCAGCTGGAGACTGGCAAGAACCTCCAGAGCGCGCACTTGCCCAAAATTGCGCACGTATGTGGTGTGAGCGCTATCTGGCTTTCCGACAACATTGGCCCAATGACCGGCGGCCATCGCGAACAGTCGAACATATCGTCCGCCCCTCAGCCAAAGCAGTCCTTCCGCTACCCAGTAATAAGCTGGGTAGCCGCCGGCGCCTGGGCCGAGGCTGTGGAGCCCTACCCGACTGGATTTTCGGATACCTACGAGTTTTCAGAGTACAACTCAAAAGGTCCTGCATTTTGGTTGACGGTAAAAGGTGACTCGATGACGGCGCCCGCTGGACCGAGCATCACCGAAGGCACGCTGATTTTGGTGGACACAGAGGCTGAGGTAGCACCTGGTAAGCTGGTCGTGGCCAAGCTGCCAGACAGCAACGAAGCGACGTTCAAGAAGCTTGTCAGTGATGGCGGGCGCCTTTTCCTTAAGCCATTAAACCCGGTCTACCCTATACAATTCATCGACGAAAAATGCCGGATCGTTGGCGTGGTAGTGCAAGCGCTGCAGAAGTTTTACTAATAGCTCCGACAAATAACATCCATCCATACTATCTGCTACACAATCTAGACAGGGACGCCCATGATAGAAACACAAGAACCTAAGCATTATTTTAATAAGGATGCAGGCTGGTTCATCAAGCAGATGAATAGTCGCAAGCGAGCGCTGCCTGTTTTTGCCTATGCAGCTTCTATGGTGACTAAACGCAGCCATTCAAACCTGTTCAAATTTATTGAAGCACACTCCATAGATACTGAATACAATGAAGATGGCGACATTAAAAAATATGCTGTGCCTATTAGCCTCAATCAGAGACACAACCTTTTAAAAAGCACCTTCGAAGATTTTGCAATTTTCTCAGCAACGCTTCCTCGAATGGCGCTTGTCTCAGTAGTTAGTCTTTTTGACGCGTATTTAACTCGCATCCTTAAAAGTGTGTACTCAGTAAAACCTGAGATTTTAAATGGATGCACGAGACAGATAAATTTCACAGAGTTGGTGGCTTTCGGCTCAATTGACGCAGCTAGAGAGCATATAATCGACAAGGAGATTGAAACGGTTCTCAGAGACAGCCACGCTGCTCAGTTTGCTTGGCTCGAAAAAAAGTTGGGCATGAAACTCACAGATTTACCCTCATGGAAAGATTTTATTGAGCTCACTGAACGTCGTAACTTGTTAGTTCATGCCGACGGCATTGTTAGCAGCCATTATCTCGAGGTGTGCAAAGAACACAAGGTCGAACTCGATAATAACCTAAAACGCGGAGACAGGCTGGAAGTTGACGAAAAATATTACATTAACGCCTGTAACTGTGTCACCGAAATCGGCATCAAGCTCAGCCAAGTTTTGTGGAGAAAGCTTATTCCCGCGGAGTTAGAGCAGGCTGAAAACTCCTTCATTCAAGCCACATATGACCTGCTAGTCCTGAAGGATTACAAACTGGCGGAGAAAGTGTTAGACATTACAAAAAACGCCGGATTCAAAAAGCTCAATTTTGAGACTGGGCTATTTCTAACTATCAACCATGCAATTGCTTTGAAGGGCCAAGAAAAAGAAAAGGAATGTCGTGCCTTATTAAAAAAAACCGACTTCTCTGCGCTTTCCCTTAAGTTTAAGTTGGCCAATCAGGTTTTGACTGATGCGTATGATGAGGCCGCGGTGACACTGAGAAAGATTGGGCCTGATGGTGAGGTGAGCGAAGATAACCTTCGACAGTGGCCTCTATTTCGCTGGTTCAGGAAAACGGATCAATTCAAAACCGCATTCGAAGAAATTTACGGTGCCGAGTTTGTCGTCATTGAGGGCAAGGTTCTACAGGAGCTTGACGAACCTGACGAACCTGACGAACCTGACGAATCTGACGAATCTGACGAATCTGACGAATCTGACGATGGGATGAGATCAGGTTGCCCCCCGGAACCTCTGGCAACGAAGCATAGTGAATCAGCAGACGCAGCTGTGCCGCTGGGGGAAACGCTGCAGTAGCATAAATTCGTAAGACCCGTGCTGCGATTCGGCTTGCAAGAACGCACAAGCTCAGCCAATATTGAGTCGAACAACCATCAGGATGACGGAGAATAGAGATGAAACGCGATTAATTTTATCTTCACATGGAAGTCCCAAAAGCCCGGCCTAGCCGGGCTTTTTTTTGCGTTCGATTTACCAATAAAGGCCCACCCGCGTGTCCATACCGCATGGGCATGAGGATTTAAGGCACGGAACAAATATGCATTTACGCATAAAAATTTGGTCCACCTCTTGCCATCCGCGAACGAGACCAATACTGTATGCATATACAGTATTGGTGAGGATTGCCGAATGCCACGTCTAGATTTTTCTACATCACAACCGCTCTCTTCTTACGAAACTACGGGCCGTCGCCTACAAGCTCTGATTGCCGCGCCTAGCGTTCAAAAGGTCCAGGCGGTGACAGTGTGCAGGCTGGAGCATGAAAGCCCCGAGGACTGGCAGCGGCTGTTGGATGAGATCGGCGACACCGCCGGTGTGCGAGTTGACATCCTCGATGATGAAATAGTTAGGATCGGTTGGCGCGAATACTGCGAAGCCTGAAGCCGCTCCATCCCAGAGCCCGCCACCGAGCGGGCTTTTTATCGTTCGCATAAAAAAATATAAGCTTGCTTATTGACTGAAAAAATAAGCAGCCTTATATTTCGTTCCAAGCCAAGCAACACAGGCCCAGCAGCGAAAGCCACGCCGCTCTTTAGCTCCACCCCTTGCCGGATTACCACCGGCCCAGATTCAAAGGCAGCGATGAACCGGCCTTAACGGTTCAGAGGGTTGGCAACTGACCCGGGCGTGCAGCGTAAAGCGCCAAGAACAGTTATCCAGCGGGAGAACAAGCCGAAAGGCCCGCGGCTGGAGGAACAACTTAATTGAGCCGGTGACCGACGCCAGTAGCGGGTCACGGCAGGAAAGTTTCACTGATGCACCTGGTGACGGGTGCATTGGGAAAACAACCGGGAGGTGCGCGATGAGTACTTCAGTTTTTGAAGTGAGTGATGAGGTAGTGAACGAGGCGGCGGCATCTTGCGCCCGGCGTCTCGCCAAGTGGTTCGGCGGCATCGACGAGGCGATTGCAGCGCTTGAGGCTGATCCTACCGGCCTGGCCGATATCGCACTGCGCGACCATGTCAAAGAACGTCGCCAGATGACGATCAAGGCGCACATGAACATCCAGGTCTTTAGTCGGGAAGTCCTAGAAAAGATTGCTTGAAGCGAGGGCAAAACGATGAACAAGGTCCTTCACATAACCCTGCGCGGTGAGCTGCAGGTCTTCGCCGACGACGACCTGAACGCCTGCATCCGCGAGGCAAACAGGCTCAACGCTGAGCGTGGATTCACCAGTGGCGTGCGCGTAGTTGAGCTGGAAGATGGCCATCGAATGATGGCGGCTGACTGCAAGGCTGCCGCATGAAGCTCTACTGCGAAGGGCACAGCGTCAGCAAGGGCTGGGCCATCTCTAGGTCCTGGAGTGATGCGGAATGCAGCTCACTCCCCAGCGCACAGGAAGATGAGATGAGGCCCGTTCGGTTTGTCAGGTCGCGAGACCGGGCACTAAAACTGGCTGAGCGCTGGAACCATCGATTCGCCACTCACTGATTACCGAACAACCAGCGCCACGACAGCCTGTCGTTAACTGCCCGATCCTCTCTACGAGAGCGCATCGGGGTGTGATCTGAATGCGCATGCTGAAGCGCCATATCCCGGTTGATGAGTCTTGCGACTGGAGCCCATCGCGGTTTCGTGAGGCCGTTCCGGTCGCAGCAACTGCCTAACCCAAGGAGAGAGTCATGAGCAAAGAATTCAGCCAGCCGGCGTTTCCGGTGCCCGGTCTTCACAACGATAAAGATTTCAACGGTATGAGCCTCCGTGATTACTTCGCGGCCAAGGTCATGCAGGGCTTCGTAACCAGCGCTCCATGGGATGAAGCCTTCGACCACCTGGGCAGCGCAAAGGCAGCATACGAAATAGCCGACGCGATGCTCGCCGCCCGTTCCGCCTAACACCAAACACTGGAGGTCGCCATGGCAACCAGCTATGCAGACAGTGCGCAGGCCCGAGAGTGGGATCGGCGCTTTGACGACTGGGGGCGTCCCAAAGCGCCTAAGGTTGAAGACTTTCACGACTACGAAGCCGCGGCGCAAGAATGCACGCAGCGTCAGGCGCAGATGGCAGATCAAGAGCTGATCGACCGCAAGGCGCGGGCCAAGCGAGTCGCGGCAGCGGTGGTCGCCTACGGCGAATTCTGGGGGCTCAAATGAACATCCAGCAACGTGACCACCAAACGGCGGTGACCTGGATCGAGGGCGAGATCAGCAACATGATCCGCGACCTCGGCAAGCCCAACGCCAGCGCCGCAGCGACATCCTGCATCACCCTGGCGTTCATGCTTCGCGCCATCGACGACAACGAGCACCGTCACTACCGCGCTCGCATCGACCAGATTTACGCCTCCTACAACGCCTCCGCCTCGCAAGGAGCTGCAGCATGACAACGCCTCCGGTAAAAACTTTTCTCGATGAGCAGCTCGACGATATCGAGCGCCGCATTGCGATCCTTGGCTTCGGCCTGCCATTCAACGAAGTGATCGGCCGCAAGCGCGAGGATCTGGTCGATAACCTCCCGCAGCGCCTGTCGGTGACCATGAAAGGCGGACGCATCGCTGTGAGGGCTCGGCCATGAATCTCGTCTACTGGATTCTCGTTGTGATCATGATCGGCGGTGCAGGCGCCTATGGCATCGTTCGCGATGGCCAAGGCACGTGCCAGGTGCCGCGCACCGCCACATATGACGTGTTCCGATGACCAGTCATCAACGGGCACGCCGCATCCTGATTAGACGCGGATCGTTTCGAGTTCTCTCTATCTACACCTTCCTGACGCTGCTTAGCGCCCTCGCCGACCGAATCACCCAATAAACAACACAACCACAAGCTGCGCTCGCCGCGGCAAGGAACCGTCATGTCCGCAAAAGCCCAACAAGCACCTTTGCAAGAATCCATCGAAATGCCGGCTGTAGCGCCAAAAGTGGCTGTGACCGACATCGCCGAATATCGGCCGCATGAAGAACAAATCCTCCGCTTGGAAACGACCTACGCGAACCTCGTTGTCGACTGCTCTACCAGTGAAGGCTTGGCGAATGCGAAGGAGGTTCGCGTGGATATTCGCGATGTCCGATACGCCCTGGCCAATACCACGAAAACGGCTCTGATTCCCTATCAGCAGGCGGTTAAAGACGCACAGGCTCGCGTCAACCAAGTGAAGGAATTCGGTGAAGCGCTGAAGGATCGCGTGCTGGCGATCGAAGCGCCTGTAGACGAGGCAATCAAGGCCGAAGAAAAGCGCGCCGCTGACGCCAAGGCCGAACGTGAGCGTGTCGAGGCTGAGCGTGTCGACGCCATTCGGGCAAAAATCAATCGCTTCAGCTCCGTCGCTGCTGCATATGCAAGCCGCAGCGCTGCCGATGTTGCAAACGTCCTTCAGAACGTCAAAGAGTCCGTAATCCTGCCGGAGGAATATGCGGAGTTCGAAGCGGAAGGCACGATTGCTCGCGACAACGCTATTGAACAACTTGAGACGCTGTACCGGGCCGCTATTGACCGCGAGGAAGCTGCCGCCAAGTTGGCGGCTCAACAGAAAGAACTCGACGAGCTGCGCGAGAAACAACGTATCGCTGATGAAAACGCGGAGAAAGAACGCCAACGGATCGCAGCAGAAGATCGCCAGCGCATTGCAGATCAGCAGGCAGAACTAAACCGGCAGCGCGAGCAGTTGCAGCGTGACCAAGACGCCCAGCGCTTGAAGGACGAACAGAACCAACGGGACCGGGAAGAATTGGCCCGCCTACGTGCTCAAGCTGTTGCACCCGCTTCGGCAGCCGAAGCCATCGAGGCAGCAGTCGTTGCCGCCGCATCGCCAGCGGTTGTGCCGGAAGTTGATCCGGCTCCAGTAGCTTGTGAAGTCGCAGATTCGAATATGCCGAGCGCTATTGAAGTGGTGGAAGTAGTGGCCATGGCCTTCTGCGTCACCAATGACGAGGCTTCGGCCTGGCTGCGCACCCTGTCGTTCTAATCAACCGCAAAATCACCCCGGAGGCCGGCCAAAGTCGTCGGCTATGGAGTTAGGAATGAGCGCTCAAACCCAGATCGCTACCGTACCAATGGACACCAGCCCGACAGGGCTGATCCTCAATCGCGACAGCATGCAGTCGATGACTGAGCTCGCCGGCATCATGGCGGGCGGTAAAACCACTTTGCCGAAACACTTCCACGGCAATACTGCTGACTGCATGGCGGTGATCATGCAGTCCATGCAATGGGGCATGAACCCCTTCCAGGTGGCCCAGAAGACTTTCATCGTCAACGGTGGACAACTGAGCTACGAAGCGCAGCTGGTCAATGCGGTCATCACCACGCGAGCGCCGACCCTTGATCGAATCCATTACGAGTGGTTCGGCGACTGGGACAAGATTATTGGCAACTTCCGTGAAATCGAAAGCAAAAAACAAACGGATGATCACGGGCAGCCGAAGAAATATCGCGTCCCAAACTGGAATATTAACGACGAGAAGGGGCTTGGCGTCCGCGTCTGGGCGACGTTCGTTGGCGAAGATGCTCCCCGCGAACTGACCACCTTGATGACTCAGGCTCGGACCCGAAACTCTACGCTATGGGCGGACGATCCGAAGCAGCAGATCGCGTACCTGGCGCTCAAAAAATGGGCTCGTCTGTATTGCCCCGACGTGATTCTGGGCGTGTACACACGTGACGAGCTGGAGGACGGCTACTCACTTCCGGAAACGGACGTTACCCCACGATCTACCAACGAAAAGCCAGCAGATGTGGGAGCTGCGTCGGTTCCTCAGGGCGACACAACCGACGCAACTGCGGACCTGTTCGAGCAACTCAAAAAAATCGCTCAAGAGCAAGGAATTGATGGCTACGAAAAAGCCTGGAAGGCACTGAAGCCGCAGCAGCGCGGCGCTATTGGCGTGACACGGCACGGTGAGCTGAAGTCGATTGCGCAGACAATTGAGGCGGAGTTCACGACCCTCAATGAAGGCTCGAGCGTCAATGCTGACAACGATCAGCAGGAAGGCGATCAATGAACGCCTCGGTAGACCTTCAGCGCACCGAGCAGTGGCATCAAGACCGCAGCGGGCGCCTAACGGCAAGCAGGTTCAAGGATGTGATTGCTTGGGGTGATCGTGACAAGCACGGAAAGCGCAAGCCGCTCGCGGCTCGCACCACTTACATGCGCGAGCTGGCCTTCGAGCGACTGGCCAACCGATCGAAGCATTCGGTCAGCAGCAAGTCGATGGCTTGGGGGACCGAGGTTGAGCAGTCGAGTCACGACTTTTACGAAATTCTGACCGGCAATACCGTCATCAAGTCCGGCTTCGTCGTTCACCCAAAATACGACTGGCTGGGCTGCTCGCCGGATGGCTTGATCGGCGAGGACGGGGGCATTGAGTCGAAGTGCCCATTCAATGAAGCCGTCCACGTCCGCACCTGGCTCGAGGGAATGCCCGACGAACACAAGCCGCAGGTTCAGGGCTGCATGTTCGTCACTGGCCGGGAATGGTGGGATTTCTTGTCGTTCGATCCGCGCCAAGATGAAGACTGCCGCCTGTACATCGAGACCATCAAGCGCGATGACGAGTACATCGCGATGCTTCATCAAGAGCTGGTCCAGTTCAATTTGGAGCTTGGCCGGATGGTTGACGAAGTAGCGGATAAAGCGCGGGCACAAGCCCATCGACTAGGAGCCTGAGCATGATCAGCCTCAACCTCAACGCGGTTCGCGCCAAACAATCCGAGTCGGAGCGAATCGAGGCCGCGATGGCGGACTTCTGGGCGCGTCCCGGCGGCAACTATCAGGAGCTGCCAACCGCCCGCATGAAACCAAAGCCGCCCCGCTCGAAGAAAATAGACCCTGAAACGGTCCTCAAGCGTCGGCCGAAGCCCATATCGGCTGCCGAACGCAAGGCTCTGCGCAAAATGGCGGACTCGCTATGAGCAAGCGCAAACCGTGCAATCGGCGGGTGCAGATCGAGCGCAGCATGCGAGCTCTGGTCAACACGAATCACGCCGCAGTGATCAATATCGACCCGAGCGGCTTGCAGGTGATGATCAACTGGAAGAACGGAAAGCAGATTCTTTCAAGGCCAGTGTCTGACGCGCTCTGTGACGTCGCGCACCGCTGGACAATCTACATAGCCGGCATCTGCGTCCGCCAGGACGGCGCCCAGTACATCAAGTCAATCGACATCAGGCCGGATGGCGTACACATGGTGGAAAGGCTTTCGGATGTGCTTGAGCACTTCTATGGAGAGGTGAAAGCCGACTGCAACCCGAATCACCGGATCGGTATGGGCTGGCTGGCCGTGCCCGGTGACACGCCGGTACCCGAGGCGCGATTGTCAGCGCTACTGGCTTCCGTCGGTGCCTGGGGCCAAGTCAGGGAAGCAGCGTGAGACGTTTCCGCACCCAACAACGCAAGCAACAGACCTGGCTGGCACTGCCGGCCAGTGGAATCGAAGGAGCAGGCCATGGCCGAAACACAGCAGCCGACGGCGGAAGCGCTCAAGCAGCGCCGAAAGCGCGAGAAGGCAGCGGCGAAGGCTGCCGCCCTTGGCATCGAGAAGTTCACGGTTGAAGTCGCCGGCGTGTTCAAGAAGGACCTGCAGCTGGTCATGAAGGCCCACGGCATCAACAACCAGCAGGACGTTCACCAGCGGCTGCTGATGAACCTGATCGCCGCCGACTTCGATACCCAGGCCGCGATGCTGCGCTGTGTCACGACACCTTATGAGATATCAGAAAAGGTGTCGCGCTCGTTTTATGAGAAGAGCATGGCTGAACTGGCTGGCGACCATGGCGATGAGGTCATCCCGCCTCTTATGCAGCGCTAAGCAAGACTGTTAGCCGCATCGGATATAAAACGCTTCAATCTCTCTTCCGATAGCTTGTCTGCGGTGGTGTCGTACATTTCAATTTGGGTCGCCGGCAAGATACGCGCGCCAATAGTGGGCTGTTGTTTGCCTCGAAAACCGGCTTCCGAATGCGCGTCAACTGTAAACGTGGTCACATTCAAACCAGCGTGTTCAACCATGCTTCTGAAATACATTAGGGCTGGCACAACATGGTTGAACCAGTCTTCCGAAGGGTTATCACTACCAAGCGCAGGGTATCTCCAAGCTGATCCGCCAGTATTTTCCCAGCCAAGCCTCTCAAACGCAGCGTAAATCCTGTTGCGGTCGTTAGAGTCGGTGACAGACGCGTTCTCAATATCGAATGTGATCGTAATTGGCATTTTCGCTCCTTGATCCGGCTCCATGCCGGTCATCCGTAATACCCCAACCCAAACCAAATTGCCACCACCGGCTACGGAGGGGCTTTTACTCGATTTTGATCTTCATGTTGGGCTCGTTCTCCATTGTCGGACGGCGCAACTCTGGATCGTTTGCATCGAGGCAACGAAACTGCACCTCGGCATTCGCATGGCGGCCGTAACCTTTGTCTACGGATGAATCTTTGAGCGGCATCAGCTGCTTGCCTTTACCCTCGCAGAAGCCATTCGCCTTCTGATATAGCTCCGCCTTCACGGCCCCGCCACTGAAGGTCGTAAAGCTACCTTCCTTCGCGATCATGTAGGTGTCGCGCCCCATGGGCACGACGCCAGGGCCTGAGCAGCCTGAGATCAGCAGGGCAACCGTTGGAACCAGCAGTTGCCGCATTTAGGCGCTCCTTGCGTAGCGGTTTTTCGAAGCCATCACTTTGCCACACCCAAGAAACCATAACCACTGCTGCCACCGGTCACGGAGGGCGGCGCCTGACTGGAGCAACACAAGCGCCGCCGATTTCAGCTCTTACTCCCCCTACGGTTGAGCAAGTGCATCCTCCATCGCTTTTTTCGCTTTAGCCATGCCGACAATATCCTTCCTATCTGCGGCTTCGTTGTACTCCCTCTCTGCTTTTTCGACAGGAGTCTCGTGCTCTCGGGCTTCATGCTCAGGGGTGTTGTTCTCATCTCCCATAACATTTTCCTCGGTGAGGCGAGCAGCATGCTCGCGACTTAGCAATAGCTCAAATTGGCCAATCACGCCAACCGCCGAGGCCGATGGCTGTCTGGAGCAATTATGAATCCCTTCCTGATCACGGGCCCGGCCCAGATCGGCATCAGTGGTGGTCGCACCAGCGGGCACATGGTCTACAAGATCCTCGAAGCACACGGCGGCACCCTCCCGCCTGATGTGCACCTGTTCTTCCAGAACACCGGCAAAGAGCGCGAGGAAACGCTGATCTTCATCGACCAGATCGCCAAGCGCTGGAGCGTGAGCATCGTCTGGATGGAGTGGTGTCGCGTGTACGGCCAGCCAGATGACGCACCCTGGTACAAGCTGGTTGACTTCGAAACCGCCAGCCGCAACGGCGAGCCGTTCACCATGATGCTCGAGTACTACGCCGCGTACAGGAAGGCAGAGAAGAACCTGGCGCCAGTGCTGCCGAACTTCTCGAACAACATGTGTACCGCCTACCTAAAGATCAAAATCGGTGAGAAGCATATGCGTGCCCTGGGCTACAACGAGTGGGATTGTGTAATCGGTATCCGCAAGGACGAGCCCGGCCGCTATCACCGCATGATGGCCGCCAACGCAAAGGGCGGCACACGGTGGGACAACGTCTGCCCCTCCTACACTGCCGGAACCACCAAGGAAGACGTGGCCGCCTTCTGGCTATCACAGGACTTCGACCTAGGCATGGATTCAGATCTTGGCAACTGTGACCTGTGCTGGAAAAAGGGTGAAGACAAATTATTCAAAGCCATCCAAGCAGAGCCGGAGCGCGTGATCTTCTGGTCCGGGGCCGAGGAAAAATTCAATCAGGTTTTCCGCATGGACCGCCCGAAATACGCGCATCTAGCCTGGTATGCCGAAAACTACAAAGGCCAGATGGATGCCTTTGGCTACACCGAAGACATCGACTGCTTTTGTGGCGATTAGCAGTCTTAAATAGCTATGGAGCCACCTCTTCAGATGGAACTGTAATATAGTGCATCCGGTGCCCTGCTTTGATTTTATTAAAGTATCGCAAATAATGCGTTTCGAAGGGATGGCCATCCATAATAAGTGGCTCAATTTTTTCACACGCACAGAATGCGAAAATGTGATTCATCACTTCGGCCAACAGAAATACTGGTCTCGCAGGGCTCGAGGAAAATTGCGTTTGGATAGGCTCAGAAAAAGCGTAGAGATAAAGTTCAGGTTCATTATCAGCTAAACGTGGAAAAGCAAAATTCATTGAATCACTCAAATTTGAACACGCTATGATCCAGTCGTCTATATCAGCATCACCACTCTCCTCCTCAGTAAAAGAAACAATTTCCGAATACCTTATCGACCATTCGGTAATTATTTCATTTTGCCCTACTGCCTCAAAAGTCTTACCAGAATAATGATTCCTGGGGAACAACTTATAATACAAATCGTTTTTCCTATAAAAAACCACCTTTAACTCAGAAGCAATATAATCGAGCAATTCCGTAAAATCTTGCCTATGACTCATATAAAGCTGAGCCCTAGTGAACAACTTACTATCTTCCGCAGACCGCTTAGATATATTTGCAGCCTTCCAAGATGCGTATGCAGCAAACGCTGCAGCAATAGCGGATATTCCTGCAACCACATCAGCAACAGACACTTCCTTCTTCCAAACTAAACTTGGAAGAATATTGAAATAAATGCCACCAGCAAAAAAAAGCAAAGCGCACCCGATCCAAACCACCCTATCCATTTTCCAAACTCCAAAATTTCCCTTCCTACGATTATGCCGAAGCCAAGTGCTCCCGGCGAGGATCTCTTATGTCCACACAACAGATCGACGAAAAGAAGCTTGAGCGGGCGATCCGCAAAATCAAGCACTGCCTGGCACTGGCCCAAAGCGCCAACGAGAACGAAGCCGCCACGGCGCTGCGGCAGGCACAGGCATTGATGCGCGAGTACCGACTGACCGAAATGGATGTGAAGCTGAGCGACGTCGGTGAAGTCGAATCGCAGTTTGCTCGAGCAGAACGCCTCCCCACTTGGGAGCGAAACTTAAGCGGCGCGGTTTCTCATGCGTTCGGGTGCACCGCACTGTACGGTCGGCAGTACTGCAAGGAAAAAGATCGGATCCTCGCCCGCGTATCCTTCGTCGGCGTGACACCTGCCCAGCACATCGCGCTGTATGCATTCGAGGCGCTGCTGACAAAGGTGAAATATGCCCGGAAGAAGTACGTCGCTGCAGTCCGGGCGGGCGTACATTGCAGCTCGTACACCGCCGAAACAGCAGGCGATCACTTCGCCCTTGCATGGGTAAACGAGGTCTATGGGAAGTTGATTGCGCTTGTTCCAAAAAGCGAACACGACGCTCCTACAGTGAGCGAAGGCCAGGACATTATCGCCATCGAAGCACAGGACAAGGCGCTGATCGACGAGTTTCTATCAAACAAAGGCGTGGGCAAGGCCCGAAAAGCACGTGACGTCGATATCGACCTAAATGCGCAGATCGCCGGCATGTTGGCTGGACGTGCTGTTGACCTGCATGCAGGCATTAGTCGAGGCGGCAATGAAGGACTAGCGCTCTCCTCGCCTGCCTAACTTATCGGCAAGTTATAAATCACCTGCAGTAGGGCTGTTATGGATGCAGCAACAGCTGCTCGGCTGTTCCAGATCGACTGCTGACGCATCGTAGGCTCGATGTCCGCGCCACTAATAATCAGACGAGCTTCAAGCATGCCGCCCTCACTTGGGAGCTCCGGGCCAGGTTTGACTTTTACAAAGGCCGAGATTGCCCAAAATCCGGCCGAAAGCAAACCAGTAACAAGCGATACATATAGAACAACGTCTTTCATAAAATCGTCCCCGCCATCTGAAATTCGAATCTAAAACAATCGGTGTTTTCTATGCTTACAGCAATCGATTTGTTCGCCGGCCTCGGCGGATGGTCCACCGGTGCCCGCGATGCGGGCGTAAATGTTCTATGGGCGGCCAACCACTGGCCCGCCGCAGTGGAATGGCACAGCGCCAACCATCCAGAAACTCAGCACGTTTGCCAGGACCTACAGCAAGCGGACTGGTCGCGCGTCCCAAAACACGACCTGATGCTTGCCTCCCCTTGCTGCCAGGGCCACACCAAAGCCAGGGGCCGGGATAACGGCAATCCAAAACACGACAACTCACGCTCGACCGCATGGGCGCCAGTGTCGAACGCCGAGGTCAACCGCCCCGACTTCGCTATCATCGAGAACGTTCCGGAGTTCATGGACTGGGTGCTATACCCGGTCTGGGCAGATGCAATGCAACGCCTGGGTTACGCACTTGCGCCCCATGTCGTTGACTGCGCCGACCTCGGGGTACCTCAACACCGCGTGCGGCTCTTCATGGTCTGCTCTCGCAGCAAAGCGCCGCTGCACCTTCAACTGCCCCAGTGCCAGCATGTGCCCGCCCGCGAAATTCTCGACTTCGAGGCAGGCAAGTGGAGCAAGATCGAGAAGCCAGGGCGCGCAGAATCAACACTCACCCGGGTGAAGAATGGCCGCGAGCGGTTCGGCGATCACTTCATCATGCCTTACTACGGATCCGGTTCGGGCCTGACTGGTCGCAGCTTGGATCGTCCCATCGGCACCATCACCACGCTGGACCGCTGGGCCCTCGTGCGGGGCGATGAAATGCGGATGCTCTCGGCCGACGAAGCGTTGGCCGCTCAATCCTTCGGGCCGGACACCAAGCGCCCCGACAACCACCGGCTCACCATGCACATGACTGGCAACGCGGTACCGCCACTCGCCGGGCAGTTCGTGATCGAAGCCCTGAAAGCTGCGGCCTGACCTACCGTGTCGAACCGGATAAATCATTGCCTCGGTCGTACCACTTATTTGCAAAATCAGCAGCCTGTTGATGGACGTCGCCCCAGCTTTCGAATGGCCCGCTTACGATTCTCACTACGTCAAACAGGCCGCCCAACCTTGTGCATACCCGTACTTTGTCGGGCAGGGCCTGGGCGCTTTCTGGGTAATCAAGCCATGTCTCTCGCCCTTGGGTTAGCTCGATCGGGATAAGCATCGGTTCGCTGTAAATGCACGCTTCCATTTCAAATCCTCTACCGGTTCGATTCGGTTCGAGCGTGCTCCGACCCGGTAGTTTTTCAAGCAAATACGCAATTAGTTGCGAACGACCATTCATCGCCCACTCCACCGCCCGGGCATGCCCCGGCAAAGGACGCCATCCGTGCCCAGAGAAAGCAAACTCTCTATCAAGCGCCAGCACTGCGAGCAGATCAACCAAGTGATTAGGATCATCCCGACCACGGTCGCCGGTTCTTGTACGACGATGTGACAGAGTCTTTTTGCGCAGAAACTCCTCCCCCGAAACCCCAATTAACATCCGATTTTAGGAAAACTTTCACCTGGCAGCGGCTGTTTAATCACTTGAACGCCAACACCATCCCGAGATTCAAACTTGAACAAAGTAAATCGTTGCACCCCTTCCTTTCCACTTGTTTTTTTATAATGAATTTGAATTTCAGAATCTTCATTTATATTAATCGAATCCACAACATCGAGAGTTCGCCTAGAGTCTTTATTGAAGGGAGGCAAGCGGAAAGTCACAACTTCCTCCCCCCTGACTAATACGCTCGCAAATACATGCTCACAGTAATTACCCCGATTGATTATAGAGAACGAGTCTATTGAGAGCCGATCCCCCTCGTTGAAGCGGATAGTATTTCCTTCAAATGAGACTTCGAGTAGCGGCTCTAGAAGTCGCTCTTGATGCAAAAGACTAGAGTTTTGGGCTTTCACCATTTCGGTCTGCTGCATCACAGACGCCCGTAACTCTTCAGCCTGCATTTTCAACGCATCAGCGCTGAGCCGCAACTCGGCCCCCTGCTGCATGAAGCCCAAAATTAGCCAGAAGAAGGCTATAGGCCCAAAAGCGCCAGCCAGAAAATCTCCCACGCTATTCAGCTCCATGGTTTGAAGCTGAGGTAACCGATCAAAAATAAACCAAGTTAATCCAACTACATAAAGTAGAGTAAATATCGTGCCAACCCAAATAAGTCCATTGCGCATACATCCCTCAAACCATCATTCAAAATACGTCGATCATAGTCGATGCCTTAACAACCAGCTATCCCCTCCCCCTTCAAAGTCGGCCGCTATAGCGGCAAGGACGAAGTCATGCCTGAAGAAAATGTTTTGATCAAGCCGCTGCCAGTTGAGCGTGACGCAACTGGCTGCTGGACCCACCCAGCCTGGCCATCAACCGAGGACGAGTTGATTCCATACGCCTGGTTTGACTCGCGCGGCCTGGAAGTTCTCGAACTGGCTTTCGAATACGACGCGTCAGCGGAGGTGCAGGCGTCTTGGCTTGCTGCAGGTATCGCCGACTGTGCGGCCCGGCATCCGAGTAAACCCGCCGGCGAAGGCTGGTTCATCTTCTCGATCCACGATACCGACGACGGCCCGATCTGCGTGTGGGTACGACATCGGGTGACGCCATGAGCCAGATCAAGGAACGGCCAATCCTGTTCTCGGCGCCGATGGTGCGCGCCATCCTGGAAGACCGGAAGACGGTCACCCGGCGCGAGGCAAAGAAACGGGCGGCGCTGGACTGCCTGGCCACTGGTTTTGAGCCGGCGTTCCTGGCTCTGCCTGGCAATGCTGACCTTTGCCCATACGGACGGCCCGGCGACCGGCTGTGGGTGCGCGAGACTTGCTTCATCAATGACTACCGCGAGACAAACGTTCCCGAAGAGGAGCGCGCCGAAACCGAAATCGTCTATCGAGCCGATCCACTGCCGTGCTGGGAGGGTGAGGAACGCGAAATCAGATGGCGACCGAGCATTCATATGCCGCGCTGGGCCAGCCGCATCCTGCTGGAGATCAACGCCGTCCGGGTTGAGCGGTTGCAGGACATCAGCCGCGCCGATATCCGGGCGGAAGGCCTGCAATGTCCTCCGGAGCTGGCAAGCGATGACGTTTCGCCAAACTACCGCGACTGGTATCCAGCGGCGTGGCGGGAACTGTGGGAATCCATCAACGGTGCCGATTCATGGACTACCAACCCCTGGGTCTGGGTCGTCGAGTTCAAGCGGGTGACGCCATGATCGCCACTCTCTGGTTCGCCTACGTCGTCATCTACAAGGGGACAAAGCCTTGAGTAATTTCAACTGCAAATAGTCGGGAAACCGACAGTTTAATGCGCCGACCATCAAGGCTCACCCAAAAAGGAGAGCCTCATGAGAGCGTTGGCACAAGCAATTATCGCCATTGCACCAGTGACCACCCGAAAATCCAGGAATCGCTTCCTCCGTGAATGCGACAGATGGACCAACCGCCTATACAGGCGCGACCTGATCAACCTTCAACAACGCCAGGAATTGCGGCGCCAAATCGCGGCGGCGTGCCTGGTGGCGATGATGTAACCCAATCCACCTACAGCCTGTCGGTAAACGGCAGGCGGAGCCATGCCATGAACAAACAAGAACTCGCGGACCGTATATGCGGGATCGCTTACCCCTGCCGCATCCACAAGGATTTGATCCAGATCGCCAAGGAATCAGGACTGGTGATCGTCTACGGCGCCAGCGACGATCTGATGGAATTCGAAGGCGCCGCCCAGGAAGAGATCGGTTGCTACGAAGGCGGAACCGCGCTGGTAGATGCCCAAGGCGTCCTGCCCGACCGGGACAGCATCGACGATGACGACGAGCTGCAGCAGTACTTCCAGCGCAAGGCCAAGGCTAAACCCATTGAGGCGCTGTGGTGCAAGGAGGATGGCTACGCCTGGACTTACCAGACCGATATCCCACATGCCACGTTCGAGGTTGTGGAAGACGGCGGCATCTATTGCCGGGGCATCGTCTTGGCGCTGGCTGACCTGGCCTAACCCCTCACCACCCTTCTGCCGCCACCCGCGGCATGGAGCACACCGTGACCATCACGAAGATCATCAAAGGCCCACATCGCTTTGGCGGATTCTGGTGGGTCATCGCCGACTGCGGCGGCATCAAGCAGCACATGTCCTTCCGCACCGAACAACAGGCACGCCAGATTGCCGTCGGCCAGGACAGCGTGACCATTCATTAAACGTCTGCCGCTGAGCGCGGCGCGGAGCAAGACATGGCAAATGCCACAGCGGCAAAAGCAACGAATATTCCGCCGCGGTTCATCCGGTTTATGGATGCGCCAGGCTACCTCGGCATGTGCCGGGACGAATTCAACAGAACGGTCAGGCCCAACGTCCGTGAATTCCCTATCGGGAAACAAGGCGTGGCGTTCGACCGAATCGAGCTTGACCAGTGGGCCGACGCCTACGTCGAGAGCAAGTCGATTGAAAAGGCAGCGAATCAGGACAACAATCGCCCCCGCAGCGAGTGCCGTGGCGAGCCAACAGGAGGTAAACCATGGCGAGAAAAGCGATCTCCGGCCTCTACCAGAAAGGTGGAGTCTGGCAAATCGACAAAGTTTTCCGAGGCGAGCGACTTCGAGAAAGCACTGGCACTAGTGACCGGCAAGAAGCTGAGCAGTACCTGATTCACCGCCTGGAGCAGCTTCGGCAGCAAAAGGTCTATGGCGTGCGCCGGGTGCGCACATGGGACGAGGCCGCAACAAAGTTCCTGATCGACCACAAGGATCAGCCTTCGATAAAGCTGACTGCGCACCACCTGAAGCAGTTGCACCCTTATCTCAAGGATCTGCCATTGACGCACATCGATGACCAGGCGCTTGAGCCGTTCGTGAGAGATCGCTTGAAGGGGATGGTCCTGCCGTGCGGCAAGCAACTGAAGCCGGCAGCGCCCAGGACGATCAATATCTCGATCGAGCGGGTGATACGTGTGCTTTCGCTTTGCGTGAGGAAATGGAGGGATGAGGAGCGCAGGCCCTGGCTTGATTCGGTGCCTATGTTGACCAGGCTGGACCTGAAGAAAAAGGTTCGCGAGCCCTACCCAATGACATGGGGAGAGCAATCGATCCTCTTCGGGGAGTTGCCGGCTCACCTGCAGACGATGGCCCTGTTCAAAGTGAACACGGGCTGCCGCGAGCAAGAGGTCTGCAAGTTGAGGTGGGATTGGGAGATTCCGGTGCCAGAGCTTGGCACCAGCGTGTTCCTTATACCGTCCGACTTCGGGGGCAGGAACGAGCGGTCAGGCGTGAAAAATGGTGATGAGCGGCTGGTCGTGCTCAACAACGTGGCGAAGTCGATCATTGATAAGCAGCGCGGCCTGAGCAAGGAGTGGGTTTTCCCTTACAACGGAACTGCAATGCATCGCATGAACGACTCGGCCTGGAAGAAGGCGCGGGTGAGAGCGGCGAAACTCTGGCAGGAGGAAAACCTTCGCCCCGCTCACCCTGGGTATGCATCTATAAGGGTGCATGACTTGAAGCACACGTTTGGCCGTCGCCTTCGGGCGGCAGGTGTCACGCAGGAAGACCGAAAGGCTTTGCTGGGACACAAGAACGGCAGCATCACCAGTCACTACTCGGGCGCCGAGCTCGGGCATTTGATTGAAGCTGCGAATATGGTATCAGCAACCGACTCTCGAGGGCCGGTGCTGACAATCTTGAAGAGGAAAACAGGATGAAGTCCCGAAAAACTCCCCACCAATGAAAAAGCCCAACTGGCTAGAGTTGGGCTAAGTCATTGAAAAATATGGTCGGGACGGAGTGATTCGAACACTCGACCCCTAGCACCCCATGCTAGTGCGCTACCGGACTGCGCTACGCCCCGACTAGGCGTGAATCTTGTTCCGCTTCTCAACGGAACG
>Ga0307412_10000126_pt1 | contig 56270 bp, 50 predicted proteins | sample DK1Cmetagenome_3_FD_203823 | JGI IMG/M metagenome (GOLD analysis project Ga0307412, IMG submission 203823) | Maize rhizosphere microbial communities from greenhouse at UC Davis, California, United States - DK15-C-1 | ecosystem: Host-associated > Plants > Roots > Rhizosphere > Soil | place: USA...
TCGTGGTTGGAATTTCCGCCGATCACATAGCTATGGTCGCGCGTCACCGTGTCCCAGAAGAACATCGCCGCCCCCGCGCAGTCATGCCGATGCTGCTCCGACGGGGCGACTTCGTACAGGCGCGCCAGCCCGATCAGCTTGGGAATTTGGGTATTGGCATGCTTTCCGTTCAGTTCGTCGCGCCCTTGCGCCAGCGGATCGAGCACCGCGCCATGGCGAAGGCGTTCCGCAATCTTCAGCCAGCGGGCATTGCCGGTGCGCGCGTAAAGTTCGGCATAGCTTTCGTTGATGCCGCCATGTTCGGCGACGAGAATCTGCTGGACCTGATCGTCCGTCAGGCTCTCGACGATCGCGCCGAGATAGTCGGCGAGGCCGATCGCCACATCGAGCGCGACGGGGTCCTGGCAATGCAGGTGAGAATCCAGCGCACCGGCGAAAAGCTTGTGATAGGTATAGATGGGCACCCAGCCGTCGTTGAGGCCGAACCCGGAGGTGCGGATGTCCCCGCGCCGGAGTTCCTCGAACACGGCTTTGCCATCGACCGTCTTGCCGTCCCGATCGACCGTGGTCGCGCCCGCATAGCCATCGCCATGTCTCGCCTGCACCGCCGCCAGCTCGCGGGAGATGGCGAGGGAGCGGTCGCGAAAGCGGCTGTCTCCCGTCTGGGCAAAGACAAGGCTGAGCGCGGACTGATAATGGCCAAGGCTGTGCCCGGCGATGCCCAGCGCTTCCCAGCCGCCATATTTTTCGCCCTTGGGCTCAAGACCCGCGAACAGGCGGAAATTATGAAGGAAGCGATCGGGATCGAGCGAAAGCAGGTAGCGCTTGTTGGTTTCGACCGAATCCAGAAAAATGGACGGCCTCAGGCGGACCTGAGACAGGGGGAAGGGCTTGGCCGGGCCGTTACCCGCAGGTGATTGCCTAAAATCGTCGGCCGTCCACCCGGCGCTGGCCCCTGCGCTGGCAATGGTCGTCAGCCCCGTCATTCCCGCCAGGACACCGCGCCGTGAAAGCCTGCTCATCCAAATTCTCTGCCATGCATTATCGAGATCACGGTATGCGACTGGCTTTAGCCGCCGAATCGCAGTGTCATCGCGCGCCCTTCATAGGTAACGTTGCGCAGCGCGGGCGCTGGCGCGACGGCGCTGGCATTGGCGGGATCGATGATGACGATATTCAGTTGCCGCTGCCGGATCATGCCGGGAAAGCTCCCTTGGCGCGCACCGATGGACAGCGTTCGCTTCGCATCGTTCCAGCGCAGCTCGTAACGGGCGGACTGGCCGCGCTCGTACGCATAGGTTTCGTTGTCGTCTTCATAGATGGTGAAACTTCCATCCGCGCCAGGATAAACCCGGATTTCCAGCGGCGCGTCCGGCTTTTCGGTCGCATATTGCACGACCGGCCCCATCGGGATGATCGAACCGGCGCGGACGTAGAGCGGGATAACGTCCAGCGGCGCTTCGCGTGTGACCGTCTGTCCGCCCGCATGGCGTTGGTGAGTCCAGAAATCATACCAGTCGCCGCCCTTTGGCAGATAGGTGGTCATCGACAGGTCGTGCGAGGGTTTGGCGGCCGCCATGGCCCGAAGCTCGCTCGGTGTGCGCCACGCCAGCCGCAGCGAGCGGCCGCCACCGCTTTGATAATAGTCGATGCGGACAGGGACACGCTGCCCCTTGCGCAGCGTGCGTTTCACGCCGGCATAGCGGTTGCCGCCGTCTTTCCAGTCCTCCAGGACTTTCTCGCCGTCCAGATACAGGCGATAGCCGTCATCGCCCGACAGGCCGATTTCATATTCGCCGTCTTCCGGAGCGACCAGTTCACCTTCCCAGCGCGCGGAGAAGTCGGTGAGGGCCGTAAGCCCGGCCGGCATTTCCGCCAGCGGCGGCCCCGGCCAGATATGGTCGACCCGCTCGTCAATCTGTCGCGGACCCCGGGGCGTGTCGAAGTTGCGGCCCTGAAAATATTGCACGCTCAGTCCCTGCTTTCCATCGCGGGTGCGCAGGTGCGCGGCGGGGATCGTCGCGGGGGGCGGCGGCTGGATATGGTACATCGGCCGGGTGACGGGGTGGACCAGCAGCGAGGACCCGAACATGAAGCTGTCGTTGATGTCGTAAGTCGCCGGGTCCGCCGCGAAGTCCATCGGCAGCGGCCGCATCAGCGTATAGCCGTCCAACGTCACGCTGGCGCTGAGACTATAGGTGTAGGGCAGCAGGCGGTAGCGCAGATGGACGGTGTCCAGCAGCGACTTGTACATCGCCGGGTCCATGTCCTTGAAGATATAGGGTTCGCGCTCGATGCTGGTGCCGTGCACGCGCATCAGCGGATTGAAAGCGCCATATTGGAACCAGCGCGCGAATAGTTCGCGATAGGCCGGGTTCTTTTCCCCGCCCTCATAATCATCGACAAAAAAGCCGCCAATATCCTGCGTCCAATAGGGGTTGCCCGTGACGGTGACGTTGACGCCGCCCGCGACCTGCTTCTTCAGCGTATCCCAGCTTGCCTTGGTGTCACCCGACCAGGATGCCGCCGCCGTCCGCTGCGCGCCCGCCCAGGCGGATCGCGTCAGCGTGAGCACGCGCTTGTCGCTTGTCGCGCGTTGTCCGTCATAGGTGCCCTGGGTGGTCAGCAGGGTATAGGGGTTCAGGTAGCGCGAGAAATCGCCCATGGCGTTGCGGCCCAACGCCTTGGTATCGACGACGTTGGAGTGGGGATCCCACATGGCGGAGCTGGCCTCCACCTCCGTTCCGTCCATCCACAGGGCATCGACGCCCTTGTCGAGCAGCCCCGACTTTATGTGCTTGAAGTAGATTTCGCGCCCCTTGGCGCTGTAGGCGTCATAGACGCGCGCCTTCTTCGAAATCCAGTGCAGCGGTTCGAACCGCAGGCCATATTGGTCCAGTTCCTTGGCCAACGGCGTGTCGTTGCCCACCGACGGCCAGATCGAGATCATGAGCTTCATGTTGAGCGCGTGGATGGTCCGCGTCATCCCCTCCGGATCCGGGTAGCGTTCGGGGTTCCAGATCATGCCCGACCAGGTGCCGTCCTTGTCGCTCCCCCAATATTGCCAATCCTGCACGATGTAATCGAGCGGGAATCCTTCCTTGCGGAAGGTGCGGGCGACCTCGACCAGCCGCTCCTGCGTCGGATAGCGCTCCTTGCTCATGAAGAGGCCGAACGCCTGCTTGGGATACATGGGCGCCTGGCCCGTCAGCCGGCGATAGGCGCCGACCACATCATCCATCGTGTCGCCCGCCATCAGATAATAGTCGATCCCGCCCGGCGCGTCTTCGGCCCACAGACGCGCGCCCTCGGCACCGTCGGTAAAGCGCATCTGCGAATAGGTATCCCACAGGACGCCATAGCCTTCGGTGGACAGCATGACGGGAATGATGATGCCGATATTGGTCTGGACGAGTAGCAGATCCTTGCCGCGCCGGTTGACTTCCTCATCGTCGGTAAAGCCGAAGCCGTAGATGCCCTCGCCGGGTTTCAGCGTGAAGCGGTTCTCGACTTCATAGGTCGGCGAGTCTGCGACGGTGCGCGCGGTGATTGCCTGCGGCGCACCCGCCTTTTCCCGCGTCAGCAGCCGTCCCTTTGCGTCGAAAAAGCTGATCGCCCCGTCGCGCTTGTCGATTTCCACCCGGACCTTGTCGCCGGTAAGGCTCAGCGTTGTGTCGGTTTCCTCGACGGTGAACCGCACGGATTGGGGCACGCCAGTGACGACCAGGCTCGGGTGGTGCCAGTGCGACCGGCCCAGACTCGCGTTCACGCGCACGACGTCCGGAGCGTAGAAGAGGATCGTCTTGACCGTCCCGTTCAGCCGGAACTGAACGCCGTTGCGCAGCTCGACGAAGCGGAAGGCTGGGGAGGAAACGACATCGACATCGGCGATCTGGCCGTTCGCGGCAAGCCCCGAATGCACGTCCCTTGCCGCCGCAGGCGCCGCAAGCGCCATGGCCAAGCCGACCGTCGCAACGGAAAAACAGAACCGATTCCTCATCATCACCCTCTTATTTGTCTGAGTAGTAAGGATCGGTTGCCATGATTGAGGAGTGATTGCAACCCACAGTTCGAGGCGGGCCGGCGCTCAGAGACATGGCCGAGGTTTGTGCTCGAAGCTCGAAGCTTGGAGTCTGCCCCAACCGAACGGAGTGGCTCGGATTCACCACATGCCGCCTTGCCAAGCTGCATTGAGCATGACCTGTAGGGGTGAATTTCTGCCGTTCGGCCCCAAGTCAATTCCGCCGTCCCTGCGAAGGCAGGGACCCAGCTTTTTCTTCAATCTTGTCAAAAAGAAGCGGGGTCCCTGCCTTCGCAGGGACGACGGCTATCTTTTTCTCAACGACAGCAACAACCCGCAATGGGGCATTCATTAAGCCGCTTGGTATTGACTGGCCGAAAGACGGAATATTCTGTAAAAATCCTCGCAAGCCCCAGCATTAAGCGCCGCATGCCGTCGATATTTGACAGTTGCTGCTGGCGATTGCCGTCATGATCGATGATCGCCAGTGATCCGAATTCGATGTTGGGGCACTCGCAAATATCTGACTCTATGTAGTCATGGAGCTGAAATACGAATCCCCCCAAGCTGTCATGAGGGGCGGTATTTCAAATCCGCAAACGCCAGGTATGGACCTGGGGGTGAGGCAGCAGATGACGGGCACAATTTCAATCCCAGCCGGATCGATCCCAAATGTCGCGCAGAGCCGGGCAACACCCGCCGTCGGCGTCAGGCTCGCCAATATCGACGCGCTGCGCGGTTTCGTGATGGTGCTGATGTTGCTGGACCATTTGCGCGAAACCTGGTTCGTGCATTATGCGGTGACCGATCCTGTCAATGCGGCCACTATCCTGCCCGCGATGGGCTTCGCCCGCTTTGCGGTGAGTTTCTGCGCCCCGATCTTCGTGGCTTTGACCGGCCTGGGCGTCTATCTGTTCAGCACCAACCACAGCGTCGAGGAAACCACCGCCTATCTGGTGAAGCGCGGATTGCTGCTGATGGCGATCGAGCTGGTCTATCTATCGCCGCTCTATTGGGGGATCGTGCCGCAGCCGACTTTCTGGCTGCAGGTGATCTGGTGCATTGGCCTCAGCATGATCGCGCTGGCCGCGCTGATGCGCCTTCCGCGCCCCACACTGATTGCTGTCGGTCTGGTGCTGGTCTGCTTCCATAATCTGCTCGATCCGATCCAGCTGACGAAGGACGATGCGCTGTTTCCCCTCTGGGCGATGCTGCACCAGCGGGACGCGATTGACCTGCCATTCGGCTTTGTCGCCAAGACGACCTATCCGATCCTGCCATGGCTTGGCGTGATTGCGCTCGGTTTCGGCATCGGCCCCTGGTTCCGGGGGGATGTCGCGCCCGAGGTCCGGCAGCGGCGGTTGCTGATGCTGGGTTACGGCATGATCGCGGCGTTCGTCCTGCTGCGCCTGCTCAATGTCTATGGCGACAAGCCCTGGTCGATCGTCGAAGGCGATCCGGTCCGCAGCCTTCTCAGCTTCATCTCGCTGACCAAATACCCACCGTCGCTGCTCTTCCTGTTGCCGACGCTGGGAGGGGGTGCGCTGCTGCTCGTGCTGTTCGAGCGGATCAATTCGTCGCGGCTGGTCGCGTCGCTCGCGGTGTTCGGAGCGGCGCCGATGTTCTTCTACCTGCTCCACCTCACCGTCCTGCGCGTGCTGTATCACAGTGCGCTGGCGATATGGGGGCCGAACCAGGGGCAATATTATGCGTTCGACAACTACAATTGGGTATTTGTCTGGTATGCCGCCATGCTCATTCCGCTCTACCTGCCGACGGTGTGGTTCGCGCGTCTGAAGCGGCGTCGCCGGGACATCGCCTGGCTCAAATATTTCTGACGCGGGCAGGGTGTTTATACCAAGTTGCGTCGGGGATGACTTAAGCTGGGTCGTAGCTGCCATTGAAAAAATGTAACGGTCGCCCCTGCGCAGGCAGGGGCCCCGCTACCTTTTCCTTTATCTCAAACAAGAAAAGCGGGGTCCTTGCCTTCGCAGGGACGACGGAATTGGCTTGGGACTGAATGTCTGGAATGGCCAATCCCAATATATATCGGTCAGGGTCAGCGCTCATCGCCGAGTGGCGGCTGAACCGTCACAGAACTTCGAACAGCCCCGCCGCGCCCATTCCGCCGCCGACGCACATCGTGACCACGACATGACGGACGCTGCGGCGCTTGCCCTCGATCAGGGCGTGCCCGACCATCCGCGCGCCGGACATGCCGTAGGGGTGCCCGATGGAAATCGCGCCGCCATTGACGTTCAGCCGGTCGTCCGGAATGCCGAGAACGTCCTGACAATAGAGCACCTGCACGGCGAAGGCTTCGTTCAGTTCCCAAAGGCCGATGTCTTCCGTTTTCAGCCCGAACCGCTGGAGCAGCCTGGGCACGGCGAACACCGGGCCGATGCCCATCTCGTCCGGCTTCGTCCCGGCAACGGCCATGCCGACATAGCGGCCGAGCGGGGCAATGCCGCGATCCGCCGCCAGTTTTGCCTCCATGACGACGCAGGCCGATGCGCCATCGGACAGTTGGCTGGCATTTCCGGCCGTAATGAAGGCGTCCGGACCGGCGACGGGCTGAAGAGCGGCCAGCCCTTCCAGGGTGGTGTCCGCCCGGTTCCCTTCGTCCCTGACAAGGGTGACCTCCTTTTTTGAGACTTCCTTGGTCTCCTTGTCCACCACACTCATGGTGGCGGCCACGGGTACGATCTCGTCATCGAACAGCCCGGTTGCCTGGGCAGCGGCAGTGCGCTGCTGCGACCGGAGCGCATAGGCATCCATGCGCTCGCGCGTGACGCCATAGCGCCGGGCCACGATCTCTGCCGTTTGCAGCATCGGCATATAAGTGTCCGATTGCATGGCGAGAAGTTCAGGGTCCGGCTCGATCCAGAGGCGCTGGGTCTGGACCATGGAGATCGATTCCACACCGCCGGCAACGATCACATTCATCCGGTCGACGATCACCTGCTTGGCCGCGGTCGCGATCGCCATCAGTCCGGAGGCGCATTGGCGGTCGATCGACATGCCCGCGACCTCCACCGGCAGGCCGGCGCGCAACGCCGCCGTGCGCCCGATCGTCGCCTGCACGCCCTGCTGCAGGGCGGCGCCCATGATGCAATCGTCGATTTCCTGCTCGGCAACACCGCTACGCTCCACGGCCGCGCGGATCGCATGGGCGGCCAGCGTCGGCGAAGGGGTTGCGTTGAACGCGCCGCGATAGGCCCGGCCAATCGGCGTGCGGGCGGTGGAGACAATGACGGCGTCGCGCATGGCTGAACTCTCCTGTCTGGTTTCCGGCCAATCTAGCCCAGGCGCCCGGAATGGCGCAATGCGTCCCTGCTGCGATCCGCCGAAAAAGACAAAGGGGTCAGCCATTTCTGGCTAACCCCTTGAAAAAGTCTGGTCGGGGAAAGAGGATTCGAACCTCCGGCCCCTGCCTCCCGAAGACAGTGCTCTACCAGGCTGAGCTATTCCCCGACCGGGCCGGAATCAGCGATTGACCCCGGCAAGGCAGGCGGCGTCTATATAAGCGGGTCCCGCAGGTTGCAAGTGAAGAGATAGGGCATTTTTGCAGGGTTCGTCGACCGAGGTCACAGCAATCCGGCGGCGCGGAAGCTGAAATATCTGGCGGGCGTCAGAATGAGGTGATCGACCAGTTCCAGGTCCAGTGCAGAGGCTATCCGGCAAAGCCGCCGTGTCGCATCAATGTCGGCGGGGCTGGGCGCCGGGTCGCCGGAGGGATGGTTGTGGACGAGGATGAACCGTTCATGCTGGCGCGTCAGGGCCTCATGCACGATATGCCGGGCGTTGAGCTGCACCATGCTGCCGTGACCATCGGTCCGCTGATACAGATGCGCGATGCCGCCGTGGTGATCGAGGAACACTATAGCAAGGGATTCCGCTGCGAACTCAGCCTGTCCCGGTGAGGCGGGATCAATCCCGTCAGGTCGGAACAGGGGCAAATGCGGAACGGCGTTCATGTCCCATATCTGGACAGAAATGCGCAGCCGGGCCAGCGCGGCACCATCCATTTTCGAGCGGTCGGGTGACTCTCGGCTCCATTTTGAACCGGCTTTATCCGTCGGTTCGGCAGGAATGGGGTGGGTGAGCGGTCATAATCCTCCCCGGCACGGGGAGGAGCTAACGTCCGCAACGACCCAATATGTCTCATCCACGCCAAACATTTTCCACCGATGGACCCGCAGGTCCGGTTGAGCTAATTCCCCTTGTAGCCCTGCAATCAAGGATTCCCCGGTGACTGACGCTCCTCATTTTGAACAGCAATATCTGGACCTGATGCGGCGGGTCTGGTCGGCGGGATGTGAGAAGGTCGACCGTACGGGCGTGGGCACGCGCTCCCTGTTTGGGCAGACCCTGCGCTTTTCGCTCGCGGATAATGCTGTTCCGCTGCTCACCACCAAGCGGATTTACTGGAAAACGGCGGCGCGGGAGGTGCTTTGGTTCCTGTCCGGCGTCACCAACATCCGGCCGCTGGTGGAGCAGGGGGTTCACATCTGGACCGACTGGCCGCTCGACGCCTACCGCAAGGCGAGTGGCGAGGATATCAGCCGCGATGACTTTGAACGCCGTATCGTCGAGGATGAGGAATTCGCCCTGGAATGGGGCGATCTGGGGCCGGTCTATGGCGCGCAATGGGTGAATTGGCCCCGTTACGAACCGCTTGGTGACGGAATCTACCGGCGGCATGAAAAGGGGCACAACCAGATTGCTGCTTTGGTGGACGGGATCAGGAATAATCCCGGATCGCGCCGTTTGCTCTTCACCGGGTGGAATGTGGATGAGCTGGAAGAAATGGCACTGCCGCCATGCCATATGACCTATCAATTCCATGTCGCTGACGGGAAGCTGTCCGGCCTGTTGTTCCAGAGGAGTTGCGATCTGGCGCTTGGCGTTCCGTTCAACATCTTTTCCGCCGCGCTGCTGGTCCGCATGCTGGCGCAGCAAACGGATCTGGAGCCTGGCGAGCTGGTATGGAACGGCGGCGACGTTCATCTTTACCTAAACCATGAGGCGCTGGTGGAGGCGCAGTTGGCGCGCACGCCCCAGGGAGCGCCGACGTTGCACCTGCTCCGGCGGCCGGAGAGCATTTTCGACTACCGGATCGGGGATTTCGAAGTGCGGGACTATGCGCCGCAGGGGCATATCGCCGCGCCGGTGGCGGTATAGCGGTCCCCCTTGTCTATCGGGAGGCAATGAAATATAATAACAATGTAAAGCAATAATAATCTGATCGCAGATGGCTCGCCATCGGAGAGGATGGGACAGAAATGGTCCAGGACCGGGACAGGCAGAATTTGCCGCCGCTCAGCCTTCATGTCCCCGAGCCGCATTTCCGGCCGGGCGATGAGGTGGATTTCAGCGACCTGATCGTCCCCCCCGCCGGTGAGACGCGGCGGCCCGACGAAGCCTCGGCTCCAGCGGAGATTACCGATCTCGCCTATGGGCTGGTGCGTGTTCTGGATGACGAACATAGAGCGATCGGCCCGTGGGACCCGCGCCTGGACGGCGCGACGCTGCTGAAAATGCTGCGGGCGATGGCGCTGACCCGCGCCTTTGACGAGCGCATGTTCCGGGCGCAGCGGCAGGGGAAGACCAGCTTCTACATGAAATGCACGGGCGAGGAAGCCATCGCGGTCGCCGCCGCCTTTGCGCTGCACCGGGACGACATGTGCTTTCCCAGCTATCGGCAGCAGGGCCTGCTCATCGCCCGCGATTGGCCGCTTATCGACATGATGAACCAGATCTATTCCAACCGCGCCGACCGCCTGCAGGGCAAGCAGCTTCCCATCATGTATTCGAGCAAGGAAGCGGGCTTCTTTTCCATCTCCGGAAATCTTGCCACCCAATATCCCCAGGCTGTCGGCTGGGCGATGGCGAGCGCGTCCAAAGGCGACACGCGGATTGCCGCAGCATGGTGCGGGGAGGGATCGACGGCGGAGGGCGACTTTCATTCGGCCTGCACATTCGCCAATGTCTATCATGCCCCTGTAATCCTGAATGTCGTTAATAATCAGTGGGCTATTTCCTCTTTCTCCGGCTTCGCGGGAGCGGAATCGACCACGTTCGCGGCCAAGGCCATCGGCTACGGCATCGCCGGGTTGCGGGTGGACGGGAATGATCCGCTGGCGGTCTATGCGGCAACCAAATGGGCCTCGGACAGGGCGCGGGCGAATGCGGGGCCGACGCTGATCGAACATTTCACCTACAGGGTGGAAGGGCACAGCACGTCGGACGATCCCTCGCAATACCGCTCCGCCATGGAGGGCAGCAAATGGCCGCTGGGCGATCCCATAGTGCGGCTGAAGCGCCATCTTGTGAACGCAGGAATCTGGAGCGTGGAACAGCATGCGGCGATGGATCTTGAGGTGGCACAATATGTGAAGGATTGCGCAAAAGAGGCGGAAACTAATGGTGTTTTAGGACACGGGCTGCATCAGCCCCTGGAAACGATGTTCGAAAATGTCTTCGAGGACATGCCCTGGCATCTGCGCGAACAGTGCGACCAGATGCTGCGCGAAGCCAAGGCGGCGAAGCTGTGAACGACGTTGCGGTCCATACGCGCCAGATGAGCATGATCCAGGCGATCAACAGCGCCATGGACGTCATGATGCAGCGCGATCCCGATATCGTCGTCCTGGGCGAGGATGTGGGATTTTTCGGCGGCGTCTTCCGCGCCACCGCTGGACTTCAGGAAAAATATGGCAAGACGCGGGTGTTCGACACGCCGATCACCGAATGCGGCATCATCGGCGTGGCGGTGGGGATGGGCGCGTACGGCTTGCGTCCCGTGCCCGAAATTCAGTTCGCCGACTATATCTACCCCGCCCTTGATCAGCTGGTGTCGGAAGCGGCGCGGCTGCGCTACCGGTCCGCGGGCGAGTTCACCGCCCCCATCACCGTGCGAAGCCCCTTTGGCGGCGGCATCTTTGGCGGGCAGACGCACAGCCAGAGCCCGGAAGGCATTTTCACCCATGTTTCCGGCATCAAGACCGTCATTCCTTCAACCCCTTATGACGCCAAGGGGCTGCTGATCGCGGCGATCGAGGATAATGACCCCGTCATCTTCTTCGAGCCCAAGCGGATCTATAACGGCCCATTCGATGGCCATTATGATCGCCCGGCGAAGAACTGGGCCGACCATCCGGAAGCTCAGGTTCCAGAGGGCTATTACCGTATCGATCTGGGCAAGGCGCGGACGGTCAGGGAAGGGGAGGCGTTCACCATCCTCTGCTATGGCACCATGGTGCATGTGGTTTCCAGCACCGTCGCCGAGATGGGCGTCGATGCCGAAATCATCGACCTGCGCACGCTTGTCCCCCTCGACATCGAAGCCGTCGAGGCATCGGTCAGGAAAACCGGCCGCTGCCTGATCGTGCATGAGGCCACCCGGACAAGCGGCTTTGGCGCCGAACTATCCGCGCTGGTGCAGGAGCGCTGCTTCTACCATCTGGAAGCGCCGATCGAGCGCGTGACCGGGTTCGACACGCCCTATCCGCATTCGCTCGAATGGGCTTACTTCCCGGGGCCTGTCCGCATCGGCGAAGCGATCAAGACCATCCTGAAGGATTGACGCATATGACGCGCTTTACATTCAATCTGCCGGACATTGGCGAGGGGATTTCGGAGGCGGAGATCGTGGACTGGCGGGTCGCCGTTGGCGATATTGTCGAGGAAGATCAACATATTGCCGACATGATGACCGACAAGGCGACAGTCGAAATGGAATCGCCGGTTGCCGGGCGTGTCTTGGCGCTTGGCGGTGAAGTCGGCGATCAGGTCGCCATCGGGGCCATGCTGGTGGAAATCGAGACGGCGGATGGTAGCAGGCCCGAACAGAATGCGGCCAGCGAGCCAGAGCCCGTTGAGAGCGCGCCTGAAACGGGCGGGGAGGGGCGGGCTGTACCTGAAGCCACGACCCGGCCAGCCAGCAGCGTCCTGGCCTCCCCAGCGGTCCGGGCGCGGGCAAAGGCGTTGGGGATCGACCTCAGCCAAGTTCATCCGCAGGGCGATCGCATTCGCCATGCCGATCTGGACGCCTATCTGCTGTACCGCAAGGGTGAGGGCTACCACGCGCCAGGCTCTTCCAGCGTCAGGCCGGACGAGCAAATCAAGGTGATCGGTTTGCGGCGCCGGATCGCCGAAAATATGCAGGCTTCCAAACGGCATATTCCGCATTTCACCTATGTCGAGGAAATCGACGTCACGGCGCTAGAGGCCATGAGGGCCGACTTGAACGCTCATCGTGGAGACCGGCCGAAGCTGACCATGTTGCCGTTCCTCATTGTCGCGCTGTGCAAGGCTGTGCCCGATTTTCCGATGATCAACGCCACCTATGATGACGAAGCGGGCGTCGTTACCCGCCACGGCCGCATTCATATGGGCATGGCGGTCCAAACGCCCGGCGGCCTGATGGTGCCGGTCATCCATGATGCACAGGATATGAACATCTGGCAGTTAGCTATTGAAATCGCGAGGCTTTCCGACGCAGCCCGCACGGGCAGGGCGGTCAGCTCCGACTTGACGGGCGGCACCATCACACTGACGTCGCTGGGCGCCCTTGGCGGCATTGTTTCAATTCCGGTGATCCACCGGCCGGAAGTGGCGATTCTAGGAGTCAACCGCATCGTCGAGCGCCCGGTCATCGTTGATGGCGAGATTGCGGCCGCCAAGCTCATGAACCTGTCGATGAGCTGCGATCATCGCGTCGTGGATGGATGGGATGCGGCCAGTTTCATTCAGAGCGTGAAAAAGCTGCTGGAGACGCCCGTGCTGTTGTTCGATGAATGACCGCCTTATTCCGACCTGCTTTGAGGACGACCTACTTTTCGCGACAGGTAGAACTCGAATCGTCGTCCCTGCGAAGGTGTACGGTTTCTGGAGGTTGGTTGGGGCGAGATGGTGTAAGCAGAGGCTTGGCGTGGCTAGGGAGTCGGGGGACATGCCGGGTCATGGTGCAAGTTCCCGGGCGGGTGCGATTCGTGCTGGCGGTGCCCGTGGTTGCCGCCGGCGTTCGCAGGTCTCGATCACAATCATGTGCTCGCCGCAGCACGGGCACGGCCGCCGGTGGCCAGCGGGCTCATCGACGTTGTGATTGGCCAGTTCGGGCGCAACTTTGAGCAACTGGCGGGCGAGTGCCAGGCTGGTCTTGCGGGCGGATCAGGGGTCCCCCTAGGGGAGTTATTCAGGACTGTTTGGTGCGGTCGAGAGGCATGAAAACCGTTATCATACAACCACATACTGACCGCTAAATCTCTAAACGGACTCAGTTTTGTCCTCATGCCCACTCATGCTGCTGCTGGGAAGCGCAGAGGAAAAGGTGGAATGGAGGGTGGAGCGGCTAATGCAAAAGTTCAGGGTTCTCGTGGATGTTTCCGAGTACCTCAACAGGAGTTGTGAGAAAGCCAATGACCTGCTCGTACTCACCGGTAACGGCACCGGTCAAATCGTGGTGTTTGTGGACCGCCTGGAAAGAGCCGTCTCGAAACTCTACCACGGACGGGTGGGCACCTGGACGCTCCACGACGATATCCCCCTCGTAAATTTCCTGACCGTTCTTATCGTGGAGACCTGTGAATTGCATAATCGGGTATAGGTCGCCGTATGCACCTTCCCCATCGAGTTCCATCGTATTACCAACACCGTTTGGTGCATATAGAGTAGTAACGATGTGCATACTTCGCTTGTTGTTGTTCCAACATCGGAACTTAATTTCACGTTTCATATGCACATATTGAAGCATGAAACTAAAAAATCCCAAATGCGCGGAGTGGATAGGAGTAACGGGGCTAGGGGTTATTCCCTCTAGCTGTCTTGATCGCCCATCGGACGAGTAACCCGACGCCTATCGCGATGACGACGGAGGGTAGCAAAACCTGGGTCAGAAAGCCCTTCTCGCACGCCGTGTCCGGCGCGCAATCGCCCAAAGCATCAGCGACTAGCAGAAATAGGAATACAGGGACGCCCAAGGCGGCAGAGGCAATACAACCCCATCGCCCTTCAACCGTTGATCCACCTTTATACCCGCCCTCGCTCATTGGCATTGGATAGATCAGTATTCGGCCTCTGCAAAGAAGCTGATGGAGGGCTGTTCGAATCAGCGAAAGCGCACCCCAAAAAGGGTGGAATGAAAGGTGGAATGACACGCAACCCGACGCCGTAAAAGCCTAAGTATTTTAAATACTTAGGTTGAGTTCTGGTGCGGTCGAGAAGACTCGAACTTCCACGGCCTTTCGGCCACAACGACCTCAACGTTGCGCGTCTACCAGTTCCGCCACGACCGCACACTAAGAACTGCCGGGCAAACCGGCATCTGGCAGGCCGGGCCATTAGCAAAGCGGATCGGGGTGCGCAACCAATGAAAGCCTACGACCGCGATTTTTCCCAAATCGGCCTGGAAGAGACGTCAGGCGCCGCCGTCGGAGAATGTCAGCGTCAGGTTTCGCGCGTTCTTGGGAATGTCGATCCGGCTTTCATGGAAACTGGCCTGATCGCCGGGGCCAAGCTGTCTGACAGGGGGACGGATGGTCCAGCCGAAGACGAGCCGGTCCTGGTCGTCGCGCATTTCCACGATGATCGGCGGAACGGCGATCGTCCGGTCGCTGGCATTCACGATGCGGCCGGAAAAGGCGAAATATTCGTCGCCGGAGGGCAATTGCCGACGCTCCGGTTTGCGCGGCATGTCGAGCAGCAGATCGGGATCGCCGCCTTCGGGCGCGAGGCCGATGTTCACCGCCCAGTTCGGCGCGCCGAAATAATAGAGCCCGCCGCCGAGCGCCGTTACCGCCAATGCAAAGGTAACTGCCGCCGCCGTCCACATTTTCGCGGGATTGCGGCGTGGCCGGAAGGGCGGTTCATGGACGAAGCTGCTGCTCGCGGCCTCCGGAACGGGTTCGCGGTCGGCATCGGCAACGGGCCGCTCATAGTCCATCTGGGGCGGCGGCGGTGCCGGTGGGTTGCTGGCGGGCGGCGTTTCGGCTGGAACCTCGGTCGAGGTCCCTGCGACGGCCATTTCGGCCACGGCCGGTTCGCGAACCGGAAGGGCGGGGCCCTCCTCGAACCAGCTATGCTTGCATGCGGCGCATCGGACCGAACGGCCGCTGGGGCCGATGGCGGTGTCAGGCACAATATAGCGCGTAGCGCATTGCGGGCAGACAAGGATCATGCCGCTTCTAACCACAGCTTGGGGAGAAAGAGCAAGGGTTCAAGACGGGACTTCTTGTTTTCCCGGCTTTACGGGCTGGGCATGGCTGTGCGATGGCACAATTGTCACGGGGCGAAGAGTAGGGAGCGGGCGGACCAAATCATATGTCCAGCATCGTCCAGTTTGAAAATGTCGGACTGCGCTATGGTCCGGGGGCAGAGATACTGTCCGACGTCACCTTCTCCCTGAGCAAGGGCGCATTCTATTTTTTGACCGGCGCGTCGGGCGCGGGAAAGACCTCGCTGCTGAAGCTGCTGTATCTGGCGCAACGGCCGAGCCGGGGGCTGATCCGCATGTTCGGGGAGGATATCGTGACACTGCCCCGCCACAGGATGCCCGGATTCCGCCGCCGCATCGGGGTGGTGTTTCAGGACTTCCGGCTGGTGCCGCACCTGTCCGCCTTCGACAATATCGCCCTGCCGCTCCGGGTTTCGGGCGTGAGCGAGAAGGAGCTGGAAGCGCCGGTCGATGAACTGCTCACCTGGGTTGGCCTCGCCGACAGGGCGCGCGCGCGCCCAGCGACCCTTTCCGGCGGAGAGCAGCAGCGTGTCGCCATCGCCCGAGCGGTGATCGGCAGGCCGGAGATATTGGTGGCCGACGAGCCGACCGGTAACGTCGATCCTGAAATGGCGCAGCGCCTGCTGCACCTGTTCGAGGCGCTGAACAAGCTGGGAACGACGATTGTCGTTGCCACCCATGACGTCCATCTGTTGAGCCGCGTGCAAAACCCGCAGATGATGCGACTGGACAAGGGGCGTCTTTCGGACCCCACCGGCTCATTGCGTTTTCCGCCCCGCGCCGCCCAACCGGCCGCGCAGGACGAGGCCTGACCGTGGCGATGCAGCAGTCCAAAGCCAGCAAGCATGCCGCCATCCGCCGGATATTGCCGGAGGGCCGGCTATCGGGGCCGATGCCCTGGGTTATCGCGATCATGATGTTCCTCACCATATTGGCGGCGGCGGCGGGTATCGGCCTTGACCATGCCGCCCGGTCCCTGCGCGCCGATCTGGCTGGTCGCGTGACGGTTCAGATCGTCGAGGCGGACGCTGGTATCCGGGAAGAGCAGGTGGGGCGCGTCATCACCGAATTGCGCGGCCGTCCGGGCGTCACCGGCATAAAGCGGGTGAGTGACGCGGAGATGGAGGAGGCGCTGCGGCCCTGGCTGGGCGAGGAGATGCTTGACGGGGAATTGTCCATTCCCGCGTTGATCGACGTCGATCTTTCGCCGGGCGCTGGCGGGGTGGATGCGCTTCGCGACGCGGTCACTGCCATCGCCCCCTCGGCCCGGGTGGAGCCGCATGCCGCATTTCTGGGACCCTTGGCCCAATTGATAAGGGCGCTGAAGTGGCTGGCCATCGGGCTGGTGCTGCTGATGACGCTGGCGACCGCCGCCACCGTCGTTCTGGCGGCGCGAGCGGCGCATAACAGCCACCGGACGACGATTGAGGTGCTGCACCTGATGGGCGCGACCGATGTGCAGATCGCGCGGCTGTTCCAGCGGCGCATTGCGCTGGACGCGCTGTTCGGCGGGGTGCTGGGGTTGCTTGCCGCAGGACTGGTACTGGCGCTGCTTGCGGCGCTGGTGAGGGACATCGGGTCCGATTTGCTGCTTGCCGCAACTGTGCCGGATTATGGCTGGGCCATGCTGTTGCTGTTGCCGGCGGGCGGGGTCTTGCTGGCGATGCTGACTGCCCGGATTACCGTGGTTGCCGCGTTGAGGCGAACGCTGTGATCCGCCGTCTCACAGCCTTCATATTGCTTGCCTGGCTGCTGGGCTTTGCATGGTTCGCCTTGCTGCTGCCCCAGCCGCTCAGCGCGTCGCGGCACACCGACGCCATCGTGGTATTGACGGGTGGCGCGGGACGCATCGGCCGGGGTCTGGCGCTGATGCGCGCCGGTGCGGCGGACGCGATGCTGATTTCCGGCGTTGACAGGGATGTCCGTCCGGCGGAGCTGGCAGTGGCTCATGAAGCGCCGGAGACGCTGATCGAATGCTGCGTCACGCTGGGCCATGAGGCCGTCGATACCCGTTCCAACGGCATAGAGACGGCGGACTGGATCAAGCGGCGGGATTATCGCTCGATCCGCCTGATCACCACCGACTGGCACATGCGCAGGGCGCGCTTCGAACTGGATCAGGCCATGCCCTCTGGCGTGACGATCTGGGCCGACGCGGTGGGCAGCCGTCCAAGCCTGAGCATGCTGTTCAAGGAGTATAATAAGTTTCTGCTCCGGCGGGCGGCCGGCCTGCTGGGAATTTGATCCTCATGACCTGGCTTCGTTCCCTGCTCTATGCCGCTGTTTTTTATCCCGGCAGCGTGATTTACGTGATTGGAGCGATGCTGGCGATACCGGCGGGACAGCCGGCGGTGATCCGTGCCGCACGAAGCTGGGGCCTGTTTCACCATTTCTGCATTGTCACCCTGCTGGGGCAGCGGATTCGGGTAGAGGGCGCGATGCCCGAAGAACCGGTCCTATATGTCTTCAAGCATGAATCCATGTTCGAAACGATTGAATTGCTGCGCCTTTTCCGGCGGCCCGCCGTCGTTGCAAAGGCGGAGCTCATCCGGATTCCGCTGTGGGGTCGGCTGGCCCTGGCGCATGGGGTCATCCCCGTCGAGCGGCAAGCGGGGGCCAAGGCCTTGCGCATGATGATGAAGGCGGCGAACACGGCGCTGGCGGACGGTCGGCCGCTCTGTCTGTTTCCGGAGGGAACTCGCGTTCCGCACGGGCAAAAGCCGCCGCTCCGGTCCGGTTTTGCCGGGCTTTACAAGATGTTGAATGTGCCGGTCGTTCCGGTGGCGGTGGATAGCGGCAGGTTGTCCCCGCGAAAAAGCTTTCTGAAGCGGCCGGGCGTCATCACCTTCCGCGTCGGCGAGAGGATTCCCGCCGGGCTCCCCCGGGCGGAAGCCGAGGCGCGCGTTCATGCGGCGATCAATGCGCTGAACGGTTAAGAGGCTTGCGTCACCCCGGCGAAGGCCGGGGTCTCCAGTCTCTTGGCGGTGTGCCATACTGATGGAGATTCCGGCGTTGGGCTACGCCCGTCTTCGACTCCGCCGGAATGACGCCAAATTTATTGGTCGGGCATCATTGCAGCTCGATTCATTCGTGCGTGCGGCCGAAGTCCGGGGCGGCGTCGTCCTGTCCTTCCTCGATGATCGAGCGGCGAACGGCGCGGGTGCGGGTGAAGAGGTTGAACAGGGCGTCGCCGTCATTCCAGCGGATCGCGCGCTGCAGGGCGGACAGATCCTCCGAAAAGCGCTGAAGCATTTCCAGCACGGCATCCTTGTTGGCCAGGAACACGTCGCGCCACATCGTGGGGTCAGACGCCGCGATGCGGGTGAAATCACGAAAGCCGCCCGCCGAATATTTGATGACTTCGGACCGGGTCACATCTTCCAGATCGCTGGCTGTGCCGACGATGGTATAGGCGATGAGGTGCGGCAAATGGCTGGTGACCGCCAGCACCAGATCATGGTGCTGCGCGTCCATCGATTCGACATTTGCGCCCACGCGCCGCCAGAATTCGGAAAGCCGCTCGACTGCGGTTGGTTCGGCGTCCGCCGGCGGGGTGATGATGCACCAGCGCCCCTTGAACAGGCTGGCAAAGCCTGCTTCCGGCCCGCTATTCTCCGTGCCCGCCACGGGATGCGCCGGAATGATGGTATGGCCGGGAAGGGCGGTTTGCAGCGCCGTCAAAATGCCTTCCTTGCAGGAACCGACATCGCTGACGATGGCGTCGGCGGGCAGGTCGGCCGCGATCTCCGCCGCCGCCGCGCTCATGGCGCCCACCGGCACGCACAGAATGACGAGGTCTGCGTCGATCACCGCTGCGCCGGGCGTGTCGCTGACATCGTCGCAGAATTTCAGGCGTCTTGCCGTTGCCCGCACCTCGTCGCTGGCGTCATGCCCGGTCACGCGGACCGTCGGCATTTGCGCCTTGATCGCGCGCGCCAGGGATGAACCGATAAGGCCAAGGCCGATGATGGCGACGCGGGAGAAAGGCAGCATCAGTCGCGCCCCTCCGCCATGTTGCGCAGCAGCCGCGCGATGTCGCGGGTCTGATCCTCCGTACCGATGGTGATGCGCAAGCCCTGGGCAAGTCCCTGGCCGGGCAGCCAGCGGGTGGCGTAGCCCGCATCCATGAGGCCCCTGTAGGCGGTTTCGGCGCTGAGCTCGCCCTCGAACAGGATCAGCAGGAAATTGGCCTGACTGGGCACGGCCTTCAGGCCATGATTGCCCAGGGCCTCGATCTCCGCGGCCAGCCACGCGCGCCATTTGCGATTATGCGCGCGGCTCCTTTCCACCCATTCGACATCGCCAATGGCGGCGGCGGCGGCCGCCTGTCCTGCCGTCGTTACGTTGAAGGGAGCGCGGATGCGGTGGAGCGCGTCGATCACTTCGGCCGAAGCATAGCCCCAGCCGATGCGTTCGGCCGCCAGACCGAATATCTTCGAAAAGGTGCGCGTGACAACGACATTGGCGGCGTTTCTGGCCAGGTCCATTGCGCCGTCGTCATCTTCAGGCGCCAGATATTCGGCATAGGCCTGATCGATGACGAGCAGGACATTGCCCGGCAAGGCGGCGTGGAGCCGGGCGATCTCTTCGCGCGTCGAAAAGGTGCCCGTCGGGTTGTTGGGATTGGCAAGAAAGACGACGCGGGTTTTGTCCGTGACGCAGGCCAGCAGCGCATCGACATCGGTCGCGTAATCCTTGTCCGGCGCAACAACGGGCGTTGCGCCCACCCGCCGCGCGGCGATGTCGTAAACCGAAAAGCCGAAGCGGACGTAGAGCACCTCGTCGCCGGGACCGGCATAGGCGCTCGCCGCGATGTGCAGCAGTTCGTCCGACCCGGTGCCGTAAATCACCCGCGCGGGATTAAGGCCATGTTGGGCGGCGATCGCCTGCCGCAGGGCCGCCGCGCCGGGATCCGGATAAGTGGCCAGATCGGCGGTCGCCGCCATGAAGGCTTCGCGCGCCTTGGGGCTGGTGCCGAGCGGGCTTTCATTGGCCGACAGCTTGATCAGCTTGCGGCCATCATCGCTGGCGGCTTTGCCAGGCACATAGGGCGATATGCCCAGAATCCAGTCTTTGGGTTGGGGTTTCGTCATCGGTGCGCTTTAGGGTTGAAACGCGTTGAGGACAAGTGCAGGCGATGGAACCGCATCATCGCGGGGGGGAAGATATCATGCGCGGCGGCACGGCAATCTGGCGGCTTCTGGAAGCGGCGCGGCGGGCCAATCTTGATGCTGCGGGCGCGCCTCCTCCAATGCGCGGGACCAGCGGAATTACACGCCGAAGGCTTCTTGCCGGCATGGCCGCCGGAGCAGCGGCGCCTATGCTCGGCCGGGCCGCGCCCGCGTTGGCGAGGGCAGAAATGCGGGTGGCCATCATCGGCGGCGGCCTTGCCGGGCTGACGGCGCTGCGCCGTCTTAAAGATGCAGGCATTGCCGCAAGGCTATATGAGGCGCGGGGGCGTCTGGGCGGACGCATCTTCACGGTGGGACCGAAATCAGGCGCGCCGGTCCCCGCTGATGATGGCGGGCAGTTCATCAATGGCGACCATGACGACATGCTGGCGCTGGCCCGCCGCTATGGTCTGCGGCTGATCGACCGGGGAGAGATGGATGGCCGCACGCTTGTGATCGACCGGGGCAGGCTTGTCCCGGAGGCTGAACTGGTTGAGGATCTGCGCCCCATCGCGGCCCGGATCGCAGCGGATGCGGAGGCTCTTGACGCCGATTATGAGGCCGCCGCCCCTGCAATCGATGCCCTGTCGGTGGCGCAGTATCTGGACCGGCATGGCGACGCGCTTCCAAAGCCCTATGTCCGCGCCCTGCTGGAGGCGACAGTCCGCACCGAATATGGTCAGGAGCCGGCCGATGCTTCCGCCTTGGAACTGATCTTCAACCTGCCTGTCGTCGATGGCGCGCATGCCGAACTGATTGGCGCAAGCGATGAGCGCTATGTTCTGGCGGGCGGATCGGGAACCTTGACAAGCGCGCTGGCCAGCGACCTGATGCCGGAAATCGTGACCGGCCATGCCCTGGTGGCGGTGGAGAAGGCCGGAGCCAGGGCCAGGCTGCACTTCGCCAATGGCGAGATGGACGAAGCGGACAGGGCGATTCTGACCGTTCCTGCGTCCCTGATGCGAACCATAGATTTTCGTGGCCTTCTGCCCGATCCCTGGCGGGCTTTTGCCGGAGAAATCAGCCTGGGCCGCAATGAAAAGCTGAATGCCCTCTATTCCGGACCAGTGTGGAAGACCATGGGCGCGGCGGGCGACTGCTGGCCGTTGCCGGGCGGCTTTTCAGAGGTCTGGGATGCGGGCGCGGGGCAGGGGGCAGAGGAAGGCCTTCTCACCTGGTTCATGGGCGGCGCGCAGTGCGCCACGACGGAGGCGATCGACGCAGCAGCGCTGAGGGTGATGTTCGAGGGCGAGGCGGCACCGGCACTGCCCGGACTTGCGGCCGCATCCTCCAGATGGCAGCGGCGGACCAACTGGGCGGCCGACCCCTATGCGCGCGGCGCCTATTCCTGTTTCCGGCTGGGCCAGCTTACCCGCTTCGCCAGCCTGTTCTGGATCGAGGAAGAGGGGCTGGCGACGCAGCAGGCGGCGGCCGGCCCGCTGATCTTTGCCGGGGAACATCTCTCGGACGCCTTTCCGGGCTATATGAACGGCGCTGCGCAGACCGGACGGCTCGCCGCGCAAGCGGTCATGGATGGTCTTTCCGGCTGAGGGCCGAGCCACCGCATTGACAAGCCGCCGCAATCCGCCCTAGCGCCTGTGCCCATGGCAACGCTGAGCCCCAGTGACGACATCCGTTATGGCCTTGCCCGGCAGGTGACCCTCGCCGGGCCGCTGGCACTGGATTGCGGCGTGGCGCTCTCGCCGGTGGAGTTTGCCTACGAAACCTATGGCGCGCTCAATGCGGATCGGTCCAATACGGTCCTCATCTGTCATGCCCTGACCGGGGATCAATATGTGGCGTCCACCCATCCCGTTACCGGCAAGCAAGGCTGGTGGACGCGGATGGTGGGAGAGGGGAAGCCGATCGACCCCGCCCGCCATTTCATTGTCTGCATCAACGTGCTGGGAAGTTGCATGGGGTCTTCGGGGCCAGCCAGCATCAACCCGGGAACGGGCGCGCCGTTCGGCATGGGCTTTCCAGTCATCACCATCGCGGACATGGTCCGGGCGCAGGCGATGCTGCTTGATCATCTGGGGATAGAAAAGCTGTGCGCGGTGGTTGGCGGATCCATGGGGGGCATGCAGGCGCTGAGCTGGCCCAGCCTGTTTCCCGATCGGGTGAAATCGGCCATCGTCATCGCGGCGACGGCCAGGCACAGCGCGCAGAACATCGCCTTTCACGAGGTCGGGCGTCAGGCGATCATGGCCGATCCCAACTGGCGCGGCGGTGATTATTACGGTTCGGGGGAACTGCCGACCGCAGGGCTGGCGGTGGCCCGGATGGCGGCGCACATCACTTACCTGTCCGAAGCGGGTCTGACCGAAAAGTTCGGGCGGCGGTTGCAGGCGCGCGATGCAAAGAGCTTCGGTTTCGATGCCGATTTTCAGGTCGAAAGCTATTTGCGGCATCAGGGGATCAGCTTTGTCGACCGGTTCGACGCCAATTCCTATCTCTATATCACCCGCGCCATGGATTATTTCGACCTGGCCGAGGATCATGGCGGCAGCCTCGCCGCCGCCTTCGCGGAGACGAAGGCGCGCTTCTGCGTGGTGAGTTTCGATACAGACTGGCTCTATCCGACGGCGGAATCGCGCAACATCGTGCATGCCCTCAACGCCACCGGCGCGCAGGCGAGCTTTGTCGAACTCTCCAGCCCCTTCGGCCATGACGCCTTCCTGCTCGACGTGCCGGATCTGAACCGGGTGGTGAACGGCTTTTTGCGGGCGATGGAGCCATGATCCTGCGCCCCGACCTCGCCCTGATCGCCAACAATATCGCCCCCGGTTCGCGCGTGCTGGATGTGGGCTGCGGCGATGGTGCGCTGATGTCGGCTTTGCGCGACGAGCGGGGAGCGGATGCGCGCGGTCTGGAGATTGACGGCGAAAATGTCGCCGCGGCCATGGCGCGGGGCCTGTCGGTGGTGCAGGGCGATGCCGACACCGACCTTGGCTATTATCAGGACGATAGCTTCGACTACGCAATCCTCAGCCAGACCTTGCAGACGACCAAGCGGCCCGACCTTGTCATCGGCCATCTGCTGCGGATCGGGCGGCTGGCCTTTGTCAGCTTCCCCAATTTCGCGCATTGGCGGGTGCGGACGTCGCTGCTTTGGAACGGCAGGATGCCTGTCACAAGGCTATTGCCGGTCAAATGGTATGAAACGCCCAATATCCATCATCTGACCATCCGCGATTTTCGCGAACTGGTGCGGGAGAAGGGATACCGGATCGAGGGGCAATGGTTCCTCTCGGGCGACCGGCAGACGGGATCGGCCAAGGCCAATCTGATGGCCGAACATGCGGTGTTCCTGCTGCGGCGGTAGAACCGGAACGACAAAGCTGTATTATACGGTTAATACAGCTTTTCGCTTGAAACCCCCGCCGATCGCAGCCACATTGCATCGGACCCATGGGCAAGGAGAGCGTTGATGGCCACCAGCATGACCGAAGTGAAGGAAGAGGGCCTTGTCCTCACACCGCCTGAGCCGGTGATGCCGGTGGCGAAGGAAAAGGCTGCGGGCCTTGTTCCCCTCGACGTGGAAAAGAAATCGAAGCTGGACGAGAAAGTCGACAGCTTTGTCGAGGACCTGGTGGCCCAGGACGCCAGCAGCCCTGAATTCGGCGCGCGTGTCGATCAGATCGCCAATATGGGCCGCAAGGAAATTGCCGAGGCGGCGGGGCAGTCGAACCGCTTTCTTGACCGCCCGGTGCGGGCGATGGACGCCGACAACAGCGTCGGGGCCGATCTGGCCCAGTTGCGCCGCACGATTGAGGATCTCGACCCCGGCAGCAAGGGCGACCTGTTCACGAAGAAGAAGCTGTTCGGCATCATTCCTTTCGGCAACCGGATGCGCGATTATTTCGACAGCTACAAAAGCGCGCAGAGCCATATCCGTTCCATCCTCAACAACCTCGCCAGCGGCAAGGATGAACTGATCAAGGACAATGCCGCGATTGACGTCGAACGGCAGAATCTCTGGGCGGCCATGGGCCGGCTGGAGCAAATGATCCACATTTCTAAGACCATGGACGCGCGCCTGGAGGCCAAGGCACTGGAACTGGACGCGACCGACCCCGCCAAGGCGAAGGCGGTGCGGGAAACGGCTTTGTTCTATGTTCGCCAGCGCACGCAGGATTTGCTCACCCAAATGGCCGTCACCGTGCAGGGCTATCTGGCGCTCGATCTGGTCAAGAAGAATAATGTCGAGTTGGTGAAGGGCGTCGATCGCGCCTCCACGACCACCGTTTCGGCGCTCCGGACGGCGGTGACGGTGGCGCAGGCGCTCACCAATCAGAAGCTGGTGCTGGAACAGATCACCGCCCTCAACACGACCACGGCGAACATCATCGATTCGACCGGCGACATGCTGAAGAACCAGACCGCCCGCATCCACGAGCAGGCGACGTCGAGCACCATTCCCATCGAAACGCTGAAGCGCGCCTTTCAGAATATCTATGACACCATGGACAGCATCGACACGTTCAAGCTGAAGGCGCTGGATTCGATGAAGACCACGGTGGATACGCTGTCGAGCGAGGTCGAGAAATCGAAGGGCTATATCGCCCGCGCTGAGGGCGCCGCACAGGCGCAGGTGACAGGCGGGGCCGCGTCGCCCCTGAGCGCATTGGAGAGCTGAGGACAGCATGATCCGGTCCGACCGCATTCTGGCTGATGCAGAGGCGCTTCTCCACCGCTACAGCCCGCAGGGCCGGAGCTTGGCCCGGCGAAAGCGGCAACTCGGTGCGGGCTTGCGCAAGCTCCGGCGAATGGCGTTTGCCGCATTGGCCATCATGGCGATCGCGGCCATCTGGGGCTTTGTAACGCCGCTGGGACCAAATGGGGTGCTGGTCGTCATGGGCCTGCTGATCCTGTCCACATTGGCCTTGGCGATGTTGCCCACCATGCCTGCGGTGAAGCGGGAAAAGCTGGCGCACGCGGACCTCAAGACATTGCCGTTGCAGACGGAGATCTGGCTGGAAAGTCAGCGCCGGTCCTTGCCGGCCCCGGCTGTGCGCCTCATCGATTCCATTGGGCACAAGCTGGAAACGCTGGCCCCGCAGTTGCAGGGCGTCGATCCCAACGAGCCTGCCGCCTTTGAAATCCGCCGGTTGCTCGCCGATCATTTGCCGGAACTGGTCACGGGGTATCAAAGCATCCCCGAGCCGCTGCGGCGGCAGGAACGCAACGGTCGGGTGCCCGAAAGGCAGCTGCTTGAAGGCCTGCAGGTGATCGATCGGGAGATCGGGACGATGACCGAATATCTCGCCGCCGGCAATTTGGACAAACTGGCCACGCACAACCGCTTCCTGGAACTGAAATATCAGGAAGCGAAGGAGTTGGGGCAGGGCTAGCCTGTTGTAAGTTGAACGGGACGGACAGCTCCAAAGAAAAGAGCGGTGCCTTCAGCGCACGCCACCCAGCAATTCTGATCGCTATACAATGATATTGTATCACATATCGTAATGTTGTAACATCCCTGGCCATGGCGCGAAAAATAGCGCCACCCTCCGCGATCAGCGGGCGGGCAAAAAATGGAGGGTGTCTATGCATTCTGCAGGCTTTGTAACAAAACGGCGCCGTTCCCCCATCGGATTGGGGGGAGCAGTCGCGGTCCATGCGGTCGTTGCCGCCATTTACATTCTGACGCCAAAGGAACTCTATCAGAAAATCCCCGTGCCCATTCTCCTTGGCACGCCGATCGAAGCGGAGCGCGATCCCGATCCCCTGCCGCCGCCAGAACCCGAACAGGAACAACTCAGACAGGAGAATATTTCCGTGCCGCAGCCAGAGGTGAAGGGCCTCCCGACCGGATCGTCGCTCGACGCAATCCCTGAGGCGAAGTTCCCAGGCATTCCGGGGACCGGCATGCTCGACAGCAAGGTTGAACCGACACCCGATCCGGTTCTGATCGATGCCCGGCCGGACCCGCGGTACATGCGCGATTTTCAACCTGATTATCCCACCAATCTGCAGCGCCTTCAATTGGAGGGCAGCGTCACCGTGCGTGTGAAAATCGGACCCGATGGACGGGTCATGGCCGTTCAACTGGTATCGGCGACCCATGACGATTTTTTCAAGGTGACCGAGCGGCAAGCCTTACGCCGTTGGCGGTTCAGGCCGGCGACCCGTGACGGTCAGCCCGTGGAGAGCTGGCGCGAAATGACGGTGCATTTTCGGATTGAAGACTGAACATTTCATGGGCCGCGTTTCGCACGAGGTGCGGCCCACTGGCGCTTCGCGCCGTCATGTCCTATCTAGCGGCCATGTCCATCATCCCCCGCCCTGTTTCCCCCAAGCGCGCATGGGCCGATCTGCGCGATTATCTCGCGGAAGGGCGGCGGCACAAGGTCCTGTTCCTGTTGCTGGCGGTGGCGATGACCTGGGCCATTATCTGGGGCTTCCTGATCGATTCGAAGACCAATACCGCGCCTGGACGCCAGATCATCTACATCCAGAACTGGAGTGAAGACCGGACGGATGCGGAGATCATCGCGCAGCAAAAGATCGACCTCCTGAGGCGTCAGGCGGCGATCAAGCGCAAGCAGGAGGATTTCCGCAAGGTCGCCGACCAGTTCGGCATCGATTGGCGCAAGGAAGCGAAAATCGGCGACGCGCGCGAGAAGGAGGCCGTGGCGGAGTTGATGGCGCACCTCGACAAGCTGGAGGCCGAAGCGCGAGCGAAGGACAAGGCTGCGTCGCCTTCATCGCAAGGCTCAGAGGCCGCCCAGTAACCGTGCGGCAGGACGTCCATTCCCTGGATGCCCAATTCATGGCCGCCGCCATCGCCCTGTCAGAGCGTGGCCGCGGCCGGACCGCGCCCAATCCCAATGTCGGCTGCATCGTTGTTCGTGATGGTCATATTGCAGGACGTGGCTGGACGCAGCCGGGCGGCCGCCCCCATGCCGAGGCCATGGCGCTGGCGCAGGCGGGCGAGCAGGCAAGAGGCGCTACGGCCTATGTGACACTGGAACCCTGCTTTCATCAGTCGGCGCGCGGCCCAGCCTGCAGCGGCCTTCTGCGCGACGCCGGGATCGGCCGCGTGGTGATTGCGGCACATGACCCCGACGAGCGCACGAATGGCCGGGGGGCGGCCATGCTGGAGCAGGCGGGCATCACCGTGACGGCCGGGGTGATGGAACGCGAAGCCCGTGCCGCGATGGCGGGTTTTTTCATGCGGCAGGCGCTGGGCCGCCCGCATGTCACGCTGAAGCTGGCAACATCGCTGGACGGTCAGATCGCCCGGGCGGACGGGGAAAGCCAGTGGATCACCGGACCGCAAGCGCGCGCACATACCCATCTCGAACGCGCTCGTCATGATGCCATTTTGGTGGGCAGCGGGACGGTGGCGGCGGACAAGCCCCGCCTTGACGTGCGACTGGCGGGCTTGGAGCAGCGTTCCCCCCGGCGCGTTATCCTTGGTGGCGGCAAGGCACCCAAAGGCTGGACCGCGATTGACGATCCTGCGGCAATCGCCAGCCTGCCCCAGACCGATGTCCTGATGGTGGAGGGGGGCGCGCGGGCAGCGTCCGCCTTCATCGCGGCTGACCTGGTCGATCGTCTGCTTCTGTATCGTGCGCCAATTTTGATCGGCGCGGCCCGTGCGGCGCTCGGCGACATCGGGCTTCAGACCCTCGCCCATGCGCATGGCCGTTGGCAGCTGATCGATGCCAGGATGCTGGGGCCGGACAGGATGGAGCTTTACGAACGGGTCCGCGCGGCGTAGGGAAATCGTCCATGTTCACTGGCATCATCACCGACATCGGCCGCATCAAAAGCGTGGAGCAGCGCGGCGACCTGCATCTCAAGATCGAGAGCGGATATGACATGGACAGCGTGGCTATGGGCGCGTCCATCGCCTGTTCCGGCGTCTGCCTGACGGTCGTCGAAAAAGGGCCGGACTGGTTCGCGGTCGATGTTTCGGCCGAAAGTCTGTCGCGCACCGCGCCGGGCATGTGGGCGAAGGGTGCACGGTTGAACCTGGAACGGGCGCTTCGCGTCGGCGATGAACTGGGCGGGCATATCGTGACCGGGCATGTCGATGGCGTTGGCCAGTTGGTGTCGGCGACGCCGCAGGGTGATTCCACGCGGATCATTATCGCAGCGCCTGCGGCGTTGGCGGCCAGCCTTGCGCCCAAGGGCTCCATTGCGGTCGATGGCATATCGCTGACCGTCAACGAAGTGGAGGATCAGCCCGATGGCAGTGTCCACTTCGGCATCAACCTGATCCCGCACACGGCGCAAATGACGACGCTCGAATCGCTGCCCACCGGCCGTTGCTTCAATCTGGAGATCGATGTGCTCGCCCGCTATCTGGCCCGCATGCAGCAACTTTCCGGCAAGTAATCGCTGAATGTGATTTTCTCCATTCCCATGTCACATTACAATGTGATATGGGCGACGCATGAACACGAACCTCATTGAAAAACTGCGCTTGCTCGTCACCGATGGCGGCATGTCGCGTTCCGGCCTTGCTCGCGCTGCGGGGCTTCACGCCAATTCCCTGCGCAAGATGGATGATCCGGACTGGAATCCGACCGCCGACACGCTGGGCAAGCTGGAAAGCTATCTGATCAGGCGGGAGGGCGGTACCGCCCTTGCCAGCCCGGAAGAGATCATCAACGAAGCCCGCAACGGCCGCATGTTCATCCTTGTCGATGACGAGGACCGGGAAAATGAAGGCGATCTGGTCATCCCGGCGCAGATGGCGACGCCGGACGCGATCAATTTCATGGCCACGCATGGCCGGGGGCTGATCTGCCTTGCCCTGCCACGTTCGCGCGTCGATGCGCTTGGCCTTGATCTCATGAGCCGTCACAATGGCACCCGGCATGAGACGGCCTTTACCGTGTCCATCGAAGCGCGCGACGGCGTGACCACCGGCATCAGCGCCGCCGATCGGGCGCGAACCATTGCCGTCGCCATTGATGCATCGCGCGGGCGCGAGGATATTGTGACTCCCGGCCACGTCTTTCCGCTGGTGGCGCGCGACGGCGGCGTCCTTGTCCGTACCGGCCATACCGAAGCGGCCGTCGATGTGGCGCGGCTGGCGGGCCTCAACCCCTCTGGCGTGATCTGCGAGATCATGAAGGATGACGGCTCCATGGCCCGCATGGACGATCTTATCCCCTTCGCGCAGAAGCACCGGCTGAAAATCGGAACGATTCGCGACCTCATCGCTTATCGCCGCCGCAACGACCATCTGGTCGAAAAGCGGGCGGAAACGCAGTTCACCAGCCGTTGGGGCGGCGACTGGACGGCGATGACCTTCTTCAACAAGGCGACGGGTACTGAGCAGATCGTCCTTCAGAAAGGGAAGGTCATGCCCGACAAGCCGACGCTTGTCCGCATGCATCAGGTTTCGCCCTTCGCCGACCTGTTCGGACAAGACGGCCCGCGCAGCAAGCTGCTGTCCCGGTCCATGGCAATCATCGGTGAAGCGGGGGCCGGCATCGTCGTCCTGTTGAGCCGGCATATGCCGGACTTCATGACGCGCATCTTTCGCATGCATGCCGGGTTTGAAGATCCCAATATGGACGAACTGCGCGATTATGGCGTGGGGGCGCAAATCCTGGCGGAGCTGGGCGTGCACGACATGATTCTGCTCACCAACAGCCATCACAGCCTGGTTGCGCTTGACGGCTATGACCTTGCCGTGGTTGGCGAACAGCCCATCGATTAAGCAGAGGACAAGAGAATGGCCAAATTCCTGATCGTGGAAGCGCGCTTCTACGAGCATTTGAACGATATGCTGATCGACGGGGCGCAATCGGCGCTGGATGAGGCGGGGCACAAATATGAGGTGCTGACCGTTCCCGGCGCGCTGGAGATACCCGGAGCCGTCGCCATGGCGGCGGAATCGGGGCGCTATGACGGTTTCGTGGCGATTGGCGTGGTCATTCGCGGGGAAACCTATCATTTCGAGGTGGTGTCGAACGAAAGCGCACGCGGCCTCATGGCGCTGTCCATGGATGGCATCGCGATCGGCAACGGCATCTTGACCGTGGAGGACGAGGCGCAAGCTCTGGCCCGCGCCGACCGCAACCAGAAGGACAAGGGCGGCGAGGCAGCCAAGGCGGCCATCGCCATGTTCGAGATTGGGCAGAAATTTTCCGGCTGAGGGCATTCAGGGTGACGATGATTTCGTCATCCGCCGCCAACCCTCGCCCCTTCAATCCAAAAACTGGCCGCCCTTCATGATCCTGCGGACCCGGCCCTGAACGGGCATTCGGTCAAAGGGGGTATTGCCTGCCGCTGCCGCCATCTTGTTGGAGTCCACCTGCCAGGGCGTTTCGGGGTCGATCAGGATGATGTCGGCGGCGGATCCCTTGGCGAAGCTGCCGGCTTCGATCCCCAGGAGGCGGGCCGGGTTGGCCGTCAGCAGCGCGAAGAGCTGGTTCATGCCGATGACGCCGTCGCGCGCCAGATTGAGGGACAGGGCGAGCAGGGTTTCCGCGCCCGCCATGCCCGGCGCCGCGTCGGCGAACGGCAGGCGCTTGTCTTCAGGGCCGCGCGGGTCGTGGCTGGAGGAGATGACGTCGATGGTGCCGTCGGCGACGGCGGCAATCGCCGCCTTCCGGTCGTCCTCGCTGCGCAGCGGGGGGGAGAGTCGGGCGAAGGTACGGAAGTCGGATACGGCATTGTCGGACAGGAAGAGATAGGCCGGGCTGATGCCGCAGGTCACGGCCAGCCCCTCCGCCTTGGCCTTGCGCACCAGATCGAACCCCTGGGCGGTGGTGACATTGCGGAAGTGGATCGCGGCGTTCGCCTCCCGCGCCAGCATGATGTCGCGCGCGATGGCGATGGCTTCGGCGCAAGCTGGCGCGCTGGGCAGGCCCAGGCGCGTGGCGGTCTCGCCGGACGTGGCGACGGCATGGGCGGCAAGGCCGTCATCCTCGGCGTGGCTGATGACGACCAGATCGAGCGCCGCGGCGTAGCGCAGCACCCGGAGCATGACGCCGGAGTCAGCGATCCAGCGCCGCCCGGTCGCGACGGCGCGCGCGCCCGCCGCCTTCATCATGGCCATTTCGGCCAGTTCCCGTCCCTCCAGCCCGCGCGTGGCGGCGGCGAGGGGGTGGACCCAGAAGTCGGGCTTTCCGGCGCGGGCGGCATGCTGGATCAGGCCGGGATCGTCGAGCGTGGGCGACTGATCGGGCATCAGCGCGGCGCGGGTGATCCCGCCGAAATGGAAGGCGGGCTTGTCCGTCTTGAAGACGCCAAGGTCGATTAGGCCGGGCGCGACGAGCAGCCCCTTCGCATCGATGCGTTCCGCATCGGCGGGGATTTCCACATTGCCCGCCGCGATGATGCCGTCGCCCTGCAGGAGCAAGGTTCCCGGCTCCACCATCGTTCCGGCGGGATCGACCAGCTGGCCGTTGGTGATCGCGATCAGCCGGTTCACGCCCATCCTTCGACCCCTCTTGCCTGACGGGTCAGCACGTCCAGGCACGCCATGCGGACGGCGACGCCCATTTCCACCTGCTCCGTAATGGCCGAGCGTTGCGGATCGTCCGCGACCCCGCTGGTGATTTCCACGCCCCGGTTCATCGGGCCGGGATGCATGACCAAGGCGTCGGGCTTGGCGCGGGCGAGCCGTTCGGGCGTGAGGCCATAGAGCATGTGATATTCGCGCGGCGAAGGGATGAAGCCGCCGTCCATCCGTTCATTCTGCAGCCGCAGCATCATCACCACGTCCGCGCCCGCAAGCCCCTCATCGAAGTCGGTGAAGGGAATGGCGCTCATTCGGTCGATCGCTTCGGGCATCAGGGTCGGCGGCGCGATGACGCGCACTTCGGCCCCAAGGGTGGAGAGGCCGATGATGTTCGAGCGCGCCACCCGGCTGTGCAGCACGTCGCCGCAGATCGCCACCGTCAGCCCCTCTATCCGGCCCTTGCGGCGGCGGATGGTGAGGGCGTCGAGCAAGGCCTGCGTCGGATGTTCATGGCGGCCGTCGCCTGCGTTCAGTACCGGACAATCGACCTTGTCGGCGATCAGCTGCACCGCGCCAGAGCTTTGATGGCGGATCACGATCACGTCGGCACGCATGGCGTTCAGCGTCACCGCCGTGTCGATCAGGGTTTCGCCCTTTTTGACGCTCGACTGCGCGGCGTGCATGTTGACGACATCCGCGCCCAGCCGCTTTCCCGCAACCTCGAAGGACAGCAAGGTCCGGGTGCTGTTTTCGAAAAAGGCGTTCATCTGTGTGAGGCCCGCCAGCCGGTCATCATGCTTGGCCGAACGGCGGTTGAGCGCGACCCAGTTTTCGGCCTCGTCCAGCAGGAAGCGGATTTCCCAGGGCTGAAGCGTTTCCATGCCCAACAGATGCCGGTGCGGGAAATTGTCCCGGCCGGTCAATCCGGTCTTGCTTGCTTGGCTTGGCGAGGATGGCTGCATGGCTGCCGGGCTTATTCCAGCGGGGCGGCAAGCTCAAGTGCTGATCGCGGGGGAGGGTGGGGGTGGGTGGGTGTATGGGACCTTCCCGTTCCGTCATGTTGAACTTGTTTCAGCATCCATCGCGCCTCCGGAAGCGGCGGTGCGGGAGGAGAAATGGACCCTGAAACGAGTTCAAGGTGACGCTATTTTCATGGAGGTAGGCCACCCCCAATCCCTCACCCTCCACACAAGCCGTCAATCGCGCCCTGCAGGATGTAGCTGGCCGCCAGCTTGTCGACCAGTTCGCTTCGCCGCGCGCGGCTCGCGTCGGCGTCGATCAGCGTGCGGGTGACGGCCTGCGTCGACCAGCGTTCGTCCCAAAGCAGGATCGGTAGATCAAGATCGGCGATGTTGCGTGCGAAGGCGCGGCTGGACTGGCTGCGGGGCGATTCGCTGCCGTCCAGGTTGAAGGGCAGGCCGATGACGATGCCCTTTACCTGCTGTTCCCCGATGAATTTGGCGAGCGCGGCCTTGTCTTTGGTAAATTTCGTGCGCGAAATGGTGTGCGCCGGGCTGGCGATGGACCAGCCTGCGTCGCACAGGGCTAGCCCGATCGTTTTCGTGCCGACGTCGAGCCCGATGAGCCGCCCGCCAGAGGGCAGGGCGGTGCGGAATTCGGCCCTGTCGGCCGTGATCAATGCGCCAGAAATGTCTTCAGCCTTTCAGTGACGTCAGCCCGGATATTGGCCCAGAAGAGCGCATAATCATAGACATGGTAGTTATTTCCGGGCAGCACATAGGGGCCGAGGTCGGGTGGATCGCCGATCAGCAGATAGCCGTTCCGGTCGCAGCGCGCGGACACGGCGGAGCGGACGATTTCCGCATCCTCCATCGCTTCGTCGGGCTTCATGGTGCCCAGGTTGCGGCTGGCGGCTGCGGCGCTGTCGGGCACGCCGGTCAGCGGATTGATGCAGAGGATCCGCGTACCCTTTCGCGGCTTGCCGTTAAAGCCCGTGCTGGCGTCGAAGGCCGTCTGGACCGTTCCCGGATCGGCCGGTTCGGCAAAGCTCTGCCAGCTCAATATGCAGCCGGATTGCCCCTTTTTCCGGCAGGCGGGGAGGCCGAGGGCCGGAAGGTCGTTTTCGATCGATATGGGCCATCCGACGACGTACACCGCCACGATTCGGGAGGTGAGCGGCGTTCCGGCCACCCGTTCCCGCAACAGCCGCAAAAGGTGCAGCGAACCCTGACTGTGCGCTGCGAGGATCAGGGGCTGGCCGGGATTACGCTCCAGGAAATAGTTGAAGGCGGTCAGCACGTCCGCATAGGCCGCATCCAGCGCCAGCCGCGCCTCCCGCTTGCCGGTCAGGAATGCTCCGAATGTCGCCTGCCGGTAGCGGGGCGCCCAGATGTCGCCTGCGGCATTGAACGCGCTGGCCTGGCCGCGGACGAACAGCCGCGCCCGATCGGCGGACTCAGGGTCGTCAAGCGGGGCATTCCAGTGGGTCCGCTCCAGATAGGAGGTCGGGTGAATATAGAAAACCGAGGCTGGACCGGGATTGTCCACCGTCTCGCCCTCCGGCGTCCATAGCGCCGGATTGTCCTGAACGATGTCGGGCCGGGCATACCACATATCGGCCGATGCATAGGCGTTGGGTTCGATGGATTGCAGCGGCTCATATTCGACGGACGGCACCATGGCGGCCGTCATCAACTGCTCCCCCCAAATGCGATAGACAAAGGCCGCGGCCACAGCAAGCATGGTCAATATCGCTACAACATAGAGGAATTTGCGGGCCAAGAGGCTCTCCGAGGGTGATGTGCAACAGGATGCTGGCGGGACGCAAATGCAATTCCCGAAGGTGCAAATGCAGTTTGTGCATGCAAGTGGGCCGCATTGGCAATAGGTTCGCCGGGAATGCTGCAGGAAAGACGACAACATAAACGGAGCGGGCATGATGAGGGAAATGGATGACCAGCCCGGCTGGGCTTTTCGAACATGGCTGCTTCTGGCGGTTGGAGCGGCGGCCGGCCTGATCGTTCATTTGCTGACCGAGGGAGCGCCCGCGGAACCGCCGGGAAGCCTGCGGCTGGCGCTTGCCACCTTCATCGGGACTGCCGCTGCCACCATCGGCTTTACGCTGGAACGCGGCCGTTGGCTTTCCACTTTGATTTTCGCGCTCGTTGCCGGTCTGGTCGTGTCCTCCGTCATCTACTGGAACGGAGGGCCGGACGATTGGGACGCGGCCAATGGCTGGCGGCTGCTATGTGCGGCCATCACCGTCGCCATCGCCGCGCCGCTGTTTCAGGCCTGGCGCGAGGGGCAGGTGGGGGCCTTGCAGTGGCGGTCCGCCCTTCCCTATGCCGCCGTTCACGATCACGCCTGGACCAATGTAGTGCTGTGGGTTCTCGCCTGGGCTTTCTGCGGGATCGTCCTGCTGCTCTGTTACCTGCTTTCGGAATTGTTCCAGTTGATCGGCATCGACCTGCTGCGCGACGCGATGCGCGAGGAATGGTTCATGGCGATACTGATCGGCGGGTCGCTGGGGTGCGGGGTGGGCCTGATGCGCGACCGGGAGCGGATATTGGCGACCTTGCAGCGGGTCGGCATGACGGTGCTGTCCGTGCTTGCGCCTGTTCTGGGGGCGGGGCTGCTGCTGTTCGTCCTGGCGTTGCCCTTTACCGGGCTGGAGCCGCTTTGGGACGCAACGCGGGCGACGACGCCCATATTGCTGTCCACCGTGGTGGCGGCGATTTTGCTCATCAACGCTGTGATAGGCGATTCGCCGGAGGATGAGGCGAAGCTGCCCGCCCTGCGTTGGGGCGCGATGGCGCTGGGGGTGACGATCCTGCCGCTGGCGGTAATCGCGGCCGTTTCGACGGGCCTGCGGATCGGGCAATATGGGTTGACGCCGGATCGGCTCTGGGCGGTGGTTTTTACCGCTATCGCTACGGCTTACGGTATCGCTTATGTGGTTTCGCTGCTGCGTGGGCGAGCGGGCTGGGCCGTGCCGCTGCGCCGGGCCAATTTGATGCTCGCCTTTGGCCTGTGTGGCGTGGCGTTTCTGCTTTCCACGCCGCTGCTCAGCTTCGGCGCGCTTTCGACCCGTGACCAGATCGCCCGGTTGCAGGATGGCCGCACGCCGCCGGAACGCTTTGACTGGGCTGCGCTGTGGTTCGATTTCGGTCCGGCAGGCAAGCGGGCGGTCCGTGAGCTGGCGCAAAGCAGCGCGAATGCAGAGATCAGGAAGCGGGCGAAGGAGATTCAGCAGGCCAAATATCGCTGGGACGCCTCGGAACTGACCAACCGCCAGATCGCGGCCGAGACGCTGGACCGGCGGCTGACCATATTGCCCGTCCCCGTTCCCGTGCCGCAGGCGCTGCGCGACCGGCTTGCTCACAGCGATATGTGCGGATCGTCGCAATCCTGCGTGTTGCTGTACCGGCCGGGAGAGGACAGCGCTGTGCTGATCGCTACCCCCTGCGACACGTGCGATCCAACGATCCGGCCGGTTTATGCGCGAGACGGGAAATGGGAGGAGCGCCAGGGCGGCGGTCCGGCCATGGTCTGGACGCCTGACGCGGTGAAGGAGGGTTATCCGAGCGCGGCAGAGCGGGAAGCGGTGAAGACCGCCATCGACCAGGGCAAAGTGGAGATTCGGCCGGTCGAGCGGCGCCAGCTTTTCATCGATGGCAAGCCCGCCGGGCAGCCATTCGAATAGGCATTCGAATAGCAAAGCCGCTTGAAGCCGTCCCGCGCGGGTGCTAGCGGCGGGCCATGTCAGTCGATCATGCAACCGTCAAGAAAATCGCCAGCCTCGCTCGCCTCGCGATCAGCGATGCCGAAGCCGATGCGCTGGTGCCCGAACTCAACAACATCCTCGGCTTCGTCGAGCAACTGGGGGAAGTGGACGTCACCGGCGTAGAGCCGATGACGGCCGTCATCCCCAACAAGCTGCGGCTGCGCGAGGATGTGGTGACGGACGGCAATGTCCGGGACAAGGTGCTCGCCAATGCGCCCCAGGCCGAGCATGGCTTTTTCGCCGTGCCGAAGGTGATCGAATAATGACCGATTTGACCGATCTTTCCGTCGCCCAAATCCGCGAAGGCTTCCGCAAGGGCGAGTTCACCGCGCGCGAAGTGGCTGAGGCGTTCAACGCCAATGTGGCCGCCGCCAAGGCGCTCAACGCCTTCATCGTTGAAACCCCTGACCACGCGCTCGCCGCCGCCGATGCCGCCGACAAGGCGCGCAGCGAAGACAAGCTGCTGCCGCTGTCTGGCGTGCCTATCGGCATGAAGGATCTGTTCTGTACGCAGGGCGTCCAGACGACAGCCGCCAGCCATATGCTGGAGGGTTTCGTGCCGACCTATGAATCCACCGTCTCCCGCCATTTGTTCGAGGCCGGGGCGGGGATGCTGGGCAAGCTCAATCTCGACCAGTTCGCCATGGGTTCGTCCAATGAGACGAGCTATTTCGGCAATGTGATCTCGCCCTGGCGGCGCAGTGACGGCGGCAATGCGGACCTTGCGCCGGGCGGCAGCTCGGGCGGCAGCTCGGCGGCGATTTCCGCGCGGCTATGTCCTGCTGCGACGGGGACCGACACCGGCGGATCGATCCGCCAGCCCGCGGCCTTCACTGGTATTTCGGGGATCAAGCCGACCTATGGCCGCTGCTCGCGCTGGGGCATTGTGGCCTTCGCCAGCTCGCTCGATCAGGCGGGGCCGATGGCGCGCGACGTGCGCGACTGCGCGATCATGCTCCAGAATATGGCAGGCTTCGACCCGCGCGACGCCACCTCCCTCGACCTGCCCGTGCCCGAATGGGAAGCAGGATTATCCAGCGATTTGAAGGGGAAGCGCGTCGGTATTCCCAAGGAATATCGCGTCGATGGCATGCCTTCGGAAATTGATGCGCTCTGGGAGCAAGGCATTGCGTTCCTCAAGGACGCAGGGGCGGAAATCGTCGAGGTTTCCCTGCCGCACACCCATTATGCGCTGCCGGCCTATTATATCATCGCGCCTGCCGAGGCGTCGTCGAACCTCGCCCGCTATGACGGCGTGCGTTACGGCCTGCGCGATCTGCCAGACGGGGCGGGCCTGCAGGACATGTACGCCGCCACCCGCGCCGCAGGGTTCGGCGCGGAGGTCAAGCGGCGCATCATGATCGGCACCTATGTGCTCTCCGCCGGCTTCTACGACGCCTATTACACGCAGGCGCAGAAGGTCCGGACGCTGATCGCGCGGGATTTCGAGAGGGCTTGGGAAAGCTGCGACCTGCTGCTGACCCCCACCGCACCGAGTGCCGCCTTCGCTCTGGGCGAGAAGCAGGCCGATCCGCTGGCAATGTATTTGAATGACGTGTTCACGGTACCTGCCTCGCTGGCGGGCCTTCCGGCCATGTCGGTTCCGGGCGGTCTGGACGCGCAGGGTCTCCCCCTCGGCCTTCAGATCATCGGCAAGCCGCTCGATGAGCAGGGCGTGTTGAACGCTGGGCTGGCGATTGAGGAACGGGCTGGCTTTAGCGCGCGGCCGGGGAAGTGGTGGTAAGTCGGCGACCAAGCTCATTGCGCTTGGGATGCCGAGGTGTTACTTATGGTAACACTGGAGAACTGGCATGAACGCGCAGAGCAAAATCGATACCGGAAGGATGACGAGCAAAGGACAAGTGCTCATTCCAAAGGCGATGCGGGATGCGGTTGGGCTTGCGCCTGGAAAGCCGTATAAGGTCATGATCGACGATGCGGGTAGGCTGACCATTGCTCCTTTGGGCAACGGGCCGGAGGATGCCGAAGAGCGTGCGCGACGAATGCGGGAAGGCCTGCGCGCTGTCACCGGAATATATCGGACAAAGCAAACGACTGACGAGATCATGCGCGAATTGCGGGGCGATTACGAACCGTGATTCTGATCGATTCAAATGTACTTATTGATGTATTCGCGGACGACCCGGTTTGGCGGGATTGGTCGCTCAATGCCTTGGCCGAGGCTGCAGCTGCCGGGCCGGTAGTCATCAATTCGCTCGTCGTTGCCGAGGTTGCGCCGCGCTATGGCGAGCTTGACGACTTTCTCGACCGAATGGAAAATATGGGCATTTGCCTGGAACCCTTTACTGAAACAGCTGCTTATGCTGCCGGGCAAGCATTCCAAGACTATCGAAAAAAGCGATTGCAGGACAATGTGAAGGTAATCCTTCCCGATTTTCTTATCGGGGGGCATGCCCGAATTCTCGGCGCTGATATTCTGACACGCGATCCCCGGCATTATCGCAACTATTTCCCTGATATTTCTCTCATAACACCGGAAGCCTCCTTCAATGATTGAATCAACCTACAAAATCCAGGGCGCAACCGGCGAGTGGGAGGTCGTGATCGGCCTTGAGGTGCATGCGCAGGTGACGAGCCACGCCAAGCTCTTCTCCGGTGCGGCGACTGAGTTTGGGGCGGAGCCCAATAGCCAGGTGAGTCTGGTCGATGCGGCGATGCCCGGCATGCTGCCCGTGCCCAACCGCGAGTGCATCCGTCAGGCGGTGCGCACCGGCATGGCGATCAATGCGGTGATCAACCAGTGGTCGCGCTTCGACCGGAAAAATTATTTCTATGCCGATTTGCCGCAGGGCTACCAGATCAGCCAGCTCTACCACCCGCTGGTGGGAGAGGGTGAGATCGAGGTGACGCTGGACGAAAAAGACCCCAACAGCCCCACGAAGCGCATCGGCATCGAGCGCATCCATGTCGAACAGGACGCGGGCAAACTGATGCACGATCAGCATCCGACGCGCTCTTATGTCGACCTTAATCGCTCGGGCGTGGCGCTGATGGAGATTGTCAGCCGCCCTGACATGCGTTCGCCGCAGGAAGCAGGCGCGTATCTCCGCAAGCTGCGCACCATTCTGCGCTATGTCGGTTCGTGCGACGGCAATATGGAGGAAGGCTCCATGCGCGCCGACGTCAATGTGTCGGTGCGGAAGCCGGGGGATGAGCTCGGGACCCGCACGGAGACGAAGAATGTCAATTCCGTCCGCTTCGTCATGCAGGCCATCGAATATGAAGCCAACCGGCAGGTGGACGTGCTCGAAGCGGGCGGCAAGATCGTGCAGGAAACCCGCCTGTTCGATCCGGACAAGGCCGAAACCCGGTCGATGCGGTCAAAGGAAGACGCGCATGATTACCGCTATTTCCCCGACCCGGACCTGCTGCCGTTGGAACTGGACGAGGATTTCCTGGCCGAATGCCGCAAGTCGCTTCCCGAATTGCCGGACGCCAAGCGCCGCCGCTATGAAACGGAACTGGGCCTGTCTTCCTACAACGCCGCCGTCCTGACCGCAGAGGCCGAAACCGCCCGCTGGTTCGAGGCGCTGCTGGCGGAAGGCGCGCGCATCCAGAAGAAGAGCGAACAGGAAGTCGCCAAGGCGTCGGCCAATTGGCTGCTTTCGGAGCTTTTCGGGGCCTTGAACCGTCTGGGCAAAACGCTGGACGACAGCCCGGTCGGCCCGGAACAGGGGGCGGAACTGCTGGCGCTGGTCGCCGACGGGACCATTTCGGGCACTCTGGCCAAGCAGGTGTTCGAAATCATGCTGGAAACCGGCGACAGTCCGGAAAAGATCGTCGAGGAAAAGGGCCTCAAGCAGACCAGCGACACCGGCGCGATCGAAGAAGCGATCAGCGCCATTCTCGACGCCAATGCCGACAAGGTCGAACAATATCGCGGCGGCAAGGAAGCCTTGTTCGGGTTCTTCGTCGGGCAGACGATGAAGGCCATGGGTGGCAAGGCCAATCCGAAGGTGGTGAATGAGTTGCTGAAGAAGGCCCTGGCCTGATTTGGGTTTTTTGAGACCTTCTCCCTTGATGGGAGAAGGATACGAAGCCTTGGCGACGAAGGAGCTTAGCCGAAGTTGGATGAGGGTGAGCGGGCCACTGGCCCGCGCGATTGCTGTGCAATCGCTCCACCCTCTCCCAACTTCGGCTAGGCAGCGAGCTGCCAAGCCTGCGTATCCCTCCCCCATCAAGGGGGAGGGCTTTATGGCAGCTCACCACTCCCGTCAATCAACCAACCCACTCCGGCATCCCGCGCCGTCCGGCGAGGCCGTCTTTCCAGCCGGCAAGGCCATAGCCGAACTGCCGCACCGCGCCGCGCGCCAGAAAGCGGAGCGCGAGAAGGAGGAGGGCGGCGACGGCGGCGACCGGCAGCCGGGCGGGGAAGCAGTCGCGCGTCACAAGCATCTTGTTGCGCTCATCGAGATAGATGGGAAGGCGCGGGCGGTTGCGGACGGACTGGCCCGCGCCGGTGCTTGCACCCTGATTGTGGAGGACGCTGGCGCCGGGTGTGAAGCCGAATTTGAGGCCCCTGGCACCGGCGCGCAGGCACCATTCAACCTCTTCGCAATAGAGGAAATAATCCTCCCGCATTGGTCCGGTGCGGTCGCGAAACTCCCGGCTGACCAGCATGGACGCGCCGGTGATATAGTTGATCGCAGCCTCCACGGCGGCGGGGCGGATGGGATCGGCGAGCTTGCGGCCATGGCCGATGGATACCGCCCGCGCGAGCCAGGGTCGCCAAAGGCCGCCATCGGATTGGACCATGCCGTTGGCGAAATATTGGGTTCCGCCAACCGCCTGACAGTCGCCCCTTTCCAGCCGGTTCACCAGCGCGCCGAGCGCCTGCGGATCTGGGAGCGTGTCGGGGTTCAATATCCACCAGGCATCGGCGTCCGGCGTTTCGCGCATGCCGATATTGACGCCGCCCGCATAGCCGACATTGCCGGGCGCTTGCACTGCCCTGACTTTCTGGCCGCCGGGTAGGGTGGCGGGGAGCGCGTCGGCTAACGTGGCAAAGGCCGCCTCGCCGCCATTTTCGCAGATGATGATTTCGAAGTCCGGGAAGCTGGACTGTCCCAGCGCGAACAGGCAGCGCTGGATATCGGGAAGGTTGCGGAAACCGACAATGACCACGGCGACATGCATGGCGGTCATGACCTGCCCTGGGTGAAAAACAGCCGCCAGGCATGGGCGAAGCGCCAGCGCCGCTGACGCACCAGCATCGCAAGCGCGCCCAGCCGGTCAGCGGAGCGTGAAAGGCGGGGGCTGGTCATGACTTTCAGGCTGTGCGGCAGGATCGAGAGGGGCAGGGCGAAGCTGCGCAGCAGCCAATTGAGCCGGCCATGTTTCTTCGTGGCGATGGTCCAGGCAAAGGTTTCGCGGTCAATGCGGGCGAATTTGGTCCGCAGCTCTTCCCAGCTTCGCCGGGGCGGGTGGGCGACGATAGCATCCTTCGCATAGCCGAGCTTTAGCCCCTTGGCCGTGGCGCGATGGCACCATTCCTTGTCCTCCGACATGTCCGCCCGGAACGGGCCTGTCCCGTCGAAATCGGTGCGGCGGCAAAAGAGGTTGGCGGTGACGGTAAAGCCCTTCGTCCTTACATAGTCGGCATTGTCGAAGGCGAAGACAGCCTCGAATGCTTCGGCGGGGGTGAGCGGGCCGTCATGATCCAGCAGGACATTCATGCGACCGCCGACAATGTCGAACCGCTCCAGCGCGGCGATGCCTTGCTCCAGCCAACGCGGATCGGGGATGCAGTCGCTGTCGGTAAAGGCCAGAATCTCACCCCGCGCCTTGGCGACGCCGCCATTGCGAGCAGGGCCGGCGCCCTTTTCCGGCACGATGATAAGGGTGGCGCGACCGGCGATCAGCTCGACCAGCGCCTCTTTCCCCTGCGGCGAGGCATTGTCCGCCACGATGATTTCATAGTGGGCGCGTGGCAGGCTCTGGCCCTCCAGCGCGGCGAGGCAGAGCTGGAGTCGGGCCGGATCGTTATAATGGGGGACGATGACGCTGATGCGCGGGGCGGTCACGTGGCGCGAACCTCCTGCCGCTCGCTCTGCCATTGACGCAGGGCGGCGGGGTCGGGATGAAAGACCATTTCCGGCCGCTCGCGGACCAGCTTTGCCAGATCGGGAAGGTCGAGTTCCCACCAGCGGCTTTCCTCGATCGCCGCTATGAGATCGGGCGGGAAGCGGTCACGCAGCTTCTTCGCCGGATTGCCCGCGACGATGGCATAGCGCTCGACGTCACGGGTGACGACAGCGCCAGCGCCGATGACAGCGCCCCGGCCGATATACTTGCATCCCGGAAGGATCATGGCGTTATGGCCGATCCAGACATCATCCTCGATCACCAGCGGATCGTCATACTGAATGTCCTGTGCGACGACGCCGAACGCCTTTTCGTAAAGCGCCGGATGGGTGGTGAGCGCGTCCGTCGGATGGTTGATGGGGGCGGAGCGCACGCTGCTGGCGATGGAGCAATAGCGGCCGATCCTGATGGGGCCGGGCATGCGCCACTGATCGAAGCAGCCATAGGAATAGAGCCCCACATCGACGCGGTGCCGCTCCCGGAACCAGGCGCGCAGGGGCGTGCTGGTGAACTGGTCGCGCCGCCACAGGCGGATCCGTGCTTTTTCAATGAGGGAGGCGATGAGGCCGGGCATTGGTATGTCCCTGTTGGGCTTTGGCTGGTTCGGTGCGGAGTGGTGCGGATTGTTGGGGGGATGTCAACTTGGATATTGTGGGGCCAATTGGTTTTCTGGCCGGTTATGCTTGACATAGTTTGAGACTATTCGAGCACCGAGGTGAACATAGCCGTCGTCCCTGCGCAGGCAGGGACCCCGCTTCAATTTGATGAAGTTGAAGTGAAAGCGGGGCCCCTGCCTGCGCAGGGGCGACGGAATGGGTTGAGATGAGCAGCCTCATTTCAATTCTCCCGGAAGGCGCGGGCGAATTGGTCGGCGAGCGGCTTGAAGAGGTAGGAGAGAAGGGAACGGCTGCCGGTTTCCAGATAGACCTCGGCGGGCATGCCGGGAACCAGCTTCAGGCCGTCAAGCCGTTGCAGCTCGGCGGGGGGAAGGGCGATGCGGACGATGTAGTAGCTCTGGCGCGTTTGGGGGTCGTCGATCCGTTCGGCCGAGACGAAATCGAGCGTGCCGTGGATTTCCGGCGTCGTTTGGCGGTTGAAGGCGGGAAAGCCGATGCGCGCGCTCTGGCCCTTGTGAAGCTGGTCGATCCCGGTTGGCGGGATGCGCGCCTCCACCTCCAGCGGGCCTTGCGGCACGATCCGCAGGATGGGCTGGGCGGGGGGAATGACGCTGCCAATGGTGGTATAGGTCAGTTGATCGACGATGCCGCTCGCCGGAGCGCGCACAGTACTGCGTTCGAAACTGTCCGTGGCCCCGGCGGCGCGCTGGCGTTGTTCGGCGATGCGCTGTTCGGTTTCGGAAAGAAGGGTTGCGGCTTCCGAGCGATGCTGCTGGGTGAGCTGAATGGATTGCTGGCGGATTTCCGCGATGCCTGCGCGGGCCTGCGCGATGTCGGCCTGCAGCGCGGCGATGCTGCCCTGCAGACTGACGGCGGTGCGTTCGAGCTCGTTGAGGCGGTTGATCGTCACCAGCCGGCGCTCCCATAGATCGCGCACGCCCTGCCGTTCGGGCTCGATCAGCGCCGCCTGCTGTCGATAGGCGGCGATTTGTGCCTGATAGTTGGCGATCTGCTGCTCGCGCTGGCGCATACGTTCGCGCAATTGGGCCTGTTCGCCGGACAGCGCGGCGCGGCGCAGGGCGAACAAGCGTTGCTCGTCCATTGCTGCAGCGCTGGCCGTGGCAGGGAAGCGCAGGACGGTCAGACCGTCGCGCTCCGCCCGCAGGCGTTCGCGCCGGGCTAGCAGTTGGTCGAGGCTCATGTCCGACATGGCGGCGCTGACCTCCGTGACGCTGCTGTCGAAGCGGATCAGCGGATCGCCCGCGCGGACGCGGTCGCCCTCCTTCACCAGCAGGGCCGCGATGACGCCGCCTTCGGGATGGGTGACGGTCTTGACCTTGGACGCCACGACCAGCTCGCCCTGCCCGACTACCGCGCCGCTCATGCGGACAAGGCTTGCGGCGAGGAGGAGGGAGAGCAGGAGCAGGGCGAGAAGCGCCAGGCCAATGCGCTGGTAGTGGCGCAGCGATTGCCGGGGGTCGGGGGTGAGGCCCGAGTCGGTGTCCGCCTTCGCGACCGGGGAGCTGGGGGGCGCGGGGATGCGTTTGACGAACATGGCTGACGCGTTGCCCCTTTGCGGCCCGTGGAAGCGGGGCCAAGCGCACTGGCGCTTTGCCCGTGCCCCATGATAGGGCGGCGCGCGGGTGCGGTGGCTCAAAACTGTTCCATTTCGGTTGAAGAGATGCGAGCGAAGCGCGGCGGATGCTATAGGGCCAACGGGATGAAGTTTGACGACCAGCTTATGCGCGCGGAGGCCAACAACCTGACGCTTGTCCGGTTGGTGCTGGCGTCGGCGGTGATCTACACGCACTGCTATTGGCTGCTGAGCGGGCGGATGGGCGAGGATGACCTCAGCTTTCTGCTGGGCGCGCCGGTGTCGGCCTATGCGGTGGACGGCTTCTTTTTCCTGAGCGGCTTTCTGGTTTATGCCAGCCTGCGGCGGAGCGCGGGCGTGGCGGATTTCCTGCTGGCGCGGCTGGTGCGGCTTTGGCCCGCGCTGGCGCTTTCGGTGGGGATCACGGTGATTGCGGGCTATGCCTTCACGGTCGATCGGGCCGATTATTTCAGCGGAGCGACCGCCAAGTTCCTGGCCAACAATCTCAGTTTCATTGCGCCAGCCTATAATCTGACGGGCGTCATCTGCGATGGTCGGCCCTGTACAATCAACGGCAGCCTGTGGACCCTGCCGTGGGAGGCGCGCTGCTATCTGCTGCTGGGCGGGCTGGCCCTGCTCGGGCTGGCGCGGGAAAAGATGATGGTGCGCATAGTTCTGCCCGCGACCCTGATTGGCGCACTCCTGTGGGACGTCGTGGCGGTCCGGGACGCAGCGGGCGGGCTGATCGGGCGGGATGCGCTCTATTATCCCGACATGGCGGACCGGCTCTGGCTGCTCTTTGCCCTGGGGGCCGCCGCCCATATTTTCCGGGAGAAGATCCGATTGTCGTGGATGGCCCTCGGCGCGCTGTTCATCATCAACGTGCTGGCCCACCAGGCCGGAATGGGTCTGCATTTGCGGGCGGTGTTCGTGGGTTATGCGCTGCTCTGCTTTGGCTTCCTGACGGCCCGGCGGCGTGCGGTTTCGGGGCGATGGCACGACTATAGCTATGGCATGTACATCTATGCCTTCCCGGTGATGATCGCGCTCGGCGAGTGGCGGGAATGGGGATCGCATCTGACCCTGGCGGCGGTGACGGCGCTGGCGACGCTGCCCTTTGCCATTCTGTCATGGCATCTAGTCGAGCGGCCCGCGCTCGACTGGTTCAGGCACTATCGCAAGCGGCGGGCGGCGGTGGCCCCCGCCCTGCATTCGGCCGCGTGAGGGCAGAGGCGATCCCCACGCCCCTTGGGCCGGCCCTCTTCCCTGATGGGGAGAGGGTGCGGCCTGCCGGCGGACGATGAAATTCCGCTCCCGGCATATTTTTCTATCAGTCTTTCTGCTGCTCGCCTTTCTGGCGGCTTCCGGCGGCGCTGACAGCCCGAATGCGTGGCCAAATGCGCGGGGTTTTTGCGATTTGTTAAGAGACAGGGTTAAGAGCCCCCTAATCTGTGCCCGGTATCCCGGTGACAGCTTCACGGTTGGTCTGAAAGCGGATGAGCATGTCTCCGCTGGGATCGTGAAGCCCGGGAGTTCATCCATGGCTATCATCACGGTTTCAACGTCCGCCGACCTCGTGAAGGCGATCAAGAGCGCCTCCGATGGCGACGTCATTCAGCTTGGCGCGGGCATTTATGGCAAGGTATCGCTGAGCGGCGTGCATTTCGCCAACGGCGTCACCATCACCTCGGCCGACGCCGATCATCCGGCAGTTCTCAGCGGCCTGAAGATCAGCGGCAGTTCGGGGCTGGATTTCAGCAATATCGAGTTCGCGCTGACCCCGGCCGACAAATATTTCCCGATCACAGTCGGCACTTCGTCGGACGTGCATTTCAGCGGACTCAATGTGCACGGGATTGTCGGCGGCGACATTTCCAATCAGGCGATGGCGATGATGATCCGGGGAAGCTCCAATGTCAGCGTCTCCGATTCGGAATTTCAGTCGTTGCATCACGGGATCAACTTTCTCGACAGCGATCATCTGAGCTTCACCGGGAACAGCATCCATGACATCCGGGCCGACGGCATCAGGGGCGGCGGGTCGAGCGACGTTGCGATCTCTGGCAATTACCTGACCAATTTCTACCCGGCCGCAGGCGATCATCCCGACGCGATCCAGCTCTGGACGACGGGAACGACCGCTTCGGCACGCAACATCGTCATCAGCGGCAATGTGGTGACGCGGGGCGAAGGCGATTTCGTGCAGGGCATTTTTCTGCGCGACCAGAGCGGGGGCAAGCTGCCCTACCAGAATGTGACGATCAGCGACAATATCGTGCTGGGCGGCATGTATAACGGGATTTCGGTCGGCAACGCCAACGGGCTGGCGATGACCGACAATGTGGTCGGCGCTTTTGCGGACCAGAAGAGCTGGCTGCGGATTGACAACAGCACGGGCGTCGAGATGACGGGGAATAGCGCCTCGGCCTATATTCTGACCAACGACAGCTACACAGCGAACTTCGGCAACAACACGACCGGGCCGGTGGCGGGCACGGGCGAGGATGTGCTCAAGACGTGGCTGAATGGGAATCAGGGCCTTTGGGATGGGCTGCCGGAAAGCCTGATTTCGGCCTATTTTCCGGCGGGCGCAGCCATTTCTTGTGCGTCCACGGTGATCGGAACGGCCGGAGCCGACAAGCTCTGCGTCAATGCGTCCACTTCCACCCATGTGCAGGCAGGCGCGGGAAATGACGTACTGACCGGCGGGGCGGCTTCGAGCAGCCAGGCCAATCTGCTGGAAGGCGGGGCGGGCGATGACGTCTATGTTGTCAGCAACAAGCTGGACCGGGTGGTCGAGGCGGCTGGCGGCGGCACCGATGAGGTGCAGGCGCGGGTGGATCATGTTCTGGGCGCACATGTCGAGAACCTGCGCATGCTGGAGGGGGCGGTCGCGGGGACCGGGAATGATCTGGCCAATGTCATTCGCGGCAATGAAGCCTCCAATGTCATCAAGGTGCTGGGCGGCGACGATCTGGTCTATGGCGGCGGCGGCAATGACAAGATTTACGGCGGGGACGGCAACGACCGGCTCTATGGCGATGCCGGCAACGACATTGTTCAGGGCGCAGCGGGTAATGACAGGCTTTATGGCGGCGATGGCGATGACATCATCTATGGCGGCGCGGGCGACGACCTGATCGAAGGCGGCATGGGCAGCGATACGCTCTATGGCGGCACGGGCGCCGATCAATTCTCCTATCGTCCCGAGCACCTGCTGGGCGCGGGCACGGGCAAGGACAGCATCGCCGATTTCTCTTCCGCGCAAGGGGACCGCATCCTGCTCGCCATGCTGGACGCCAACAGCCAGACGGCGGCGAACGACAAGTTCAGCTTCATCGGCACGAACAGCTTTTCCGGCGAGGCGGGGCAGCTGCGCTATTCGGTGTCGGGCGGCAGCGCCTATGTGGGCGGGGATGTGAATGGCGATGGCGTGGCCGATTTCACCTTGTGCGTGGCTGGGGTGACCTCATTGGGGGCGGATGATTTCAGCCTTTGATACTGTAGGAAAACTCGGAATTCTTCCTCTCCCCTTCAGGGGGTGCGGCGACCGGCCAGTCCTTCGGACTGGCCGCAGCGCCACACGGCAGGGGAGTGGGAGATTATGTCCGTCCCACCCTTGTTAGGTCATAGTCAACGGCAATTTGGCATGCGTTGTCGTCAGACCGCCCTCTTGCTTTCCCCAAACGCCAGCAACGCGGAGAATTGGCGGGTCAGATCGGGTGGCCTGATGATCTCGCCGACCGCATCGGCGCTCATCGGGTGCCCAAATAGATAGCCCTGGCCCCGGCTGCATTCCAGGCGCTCCAGAACGTCGCGCTGGGATTGGCGCTCGATCTGCTCGGCGGTGCACTCGATGGCCATCGCGCCGCAAAGCTGCAGCAGGCCGGCCACCAGAAGCTGGGCGGGCGGCGACACATCGATTTCCTGCATCAGCGCGCCGTCCAGCTTTACATGGTCAAAGGGCATTTCCCTGAGGTAGCCGACTGACGCATAGCCCGCGCCGAAATTGTCGAGCACGATGCGGACGCCCATCTCGCGGAACAATCCGATCGTCCGCTTGGCAGTGTCCAGATCCCGGAGGAACACGGCCTCTGCGAATTCGATTTCCAGGCGCGCCGGATCGAACCGGTAAAAGTCGAGCAGCTTGGCAAGCATCAGGGGAACCGACGGATTGTGCAGTTGTACCGCACTCATGTTGATCGACAGACCCACATGCTCCGGCCACGACGACGCGGTAAGCAGGGCCGTGTCGAATATATGTTCCGACATGCGGGAAACCTTGCCGGTACGCTCCGCAGCGCCGATGAATTCAATGGGATTTACCGCGCCCAACGCCGAATCCGTCCAGCGGGCCAGTGCCTCGAACCGGAGGATGTCTCCCGTCCCAAGCTGGACGATCGGCTGGTAGACGATGTCGACCTCCGCAATGCCGTCCATGAAGCCCATGGCCTGTTCCAGATGCATCGCCCGGCGCGTCTGCGCCTTTATTTCCTTGTCATAGAGCACGATCGGGCTGCCCCCGCCCCGTTTTCCGCGATAAAGCGCGAGATCGGCATTGGCGATGAGCGAAAGCTCATCATCGGCATGTTCGGGATAAAGCGCGATGCCTATGGCGGCGGACAGGCTTACGGTCACACCCCCGACAACGAAGGGCCGGGCGAATATGCCAAGCACGCGTTCGGCATAGTCCCGGGCATCGGCGGTGCTGGTGATGCCAGGGACGATGACCGCGAATTCATCCCCACCCAGACGGGCGGCGAACGCCTTTGCAGGGCCAAGGCGTTTCAACCGGTGAGCGATCTGCACCAGCACCTGGTCGCCAAGACCATGGCCATAATTGTCGTTCACCGGCTTGAAGCCATTGAGGTCGATCATCAACAGCGCGAAGGGGTCATCCTTTCCGGCCAATGCGGCTGTATCCTGCAAATAGGCCAGGAAGGCGCGGCGGTTGGGCAGGCCCGTCAGCGCGTCGCTTTGGGCCAGCCGCTTTTCATGGGCCTGCGCCACGATATTGCCGACAAATTCGCGATACTGGACGCACACCATGCCCAGAATGATGAAGCAGGTCAGGACCAGGTCCAGCCCCATGGCGATCAGCATTCGTTCGCCGCTCGCCAGCAGCAGCAGCCCGCTGGGCAGCGCGCCGACGACCACGGTCGGGATCGCGGCATAGGGCAGCACGGCCAGGCAATAGGCACCCGCGATGGAACCAAGGCATATGAACAGAAGCGCGAATGCGAACTGGCTCGGCACGGCCAGAAGCAGGACCGCGAGACCATAGCCCCCGAGCATCAGGCTGATCCACCAAGCCGTCGCGACGGTCACGCGGATCCGCCGCCTTATGCATTCAGCGTCGGCAATGTCATTCCGGCGCCGTCGCCAGATCACCATCCGAACGGAGATGATGCCCATCATCGCGACCGGCAGATAGAGGGAAATCAGAGAAGGAAGATGTCCGATTCCAGCCAGCATCCAGGCGCCAAGCTGAATGAGGACTACGCTGTACATGGTGAGCGTTTTCGACTTCAACGCCTCATATTGCTGACGGCGCAACTCGTCATGCAGCGCCTTTTCGGGCAAAGGCCTGATCCAGCCGACGATCCTGGTCCAATAGTCGCGCATCCCCGCACTTTAGCGCGCAATAGTTAAGGAATCGGTTTGACCTTGATATACGGCAATAATCTTGGAGTTTGTCTCATTATGAATGACAGATGATGGGTCACGGCGGACAATTAAGTGATCGTCACCCTGAACCTTTCGACAAGCTCAAGACAGGCTTGTTTCAGGGTCCATAAGCTCAGGGATAGAAGCTCTATCGTTCCTCCCTATGGATGCTGAAACAAGTTCAGCATGACGGACTTTTATGTCCGCCCATCACCCCATCGGTCATTTCCAATGCGCCTTGGCATCAGCTCTTTTTCGTCAACTCCCGCAACTTGGCGAACGGACTTGCGTCTTCTTCGCTCAGCACCCCCGCCTCGCGCAGTATCCGGTCCGCATCCGGCGCGCGGGGATAGGGGTTCATGCTGAGCGACAGCGTCTCGGCCATGGCTTCGCCCATGTCGATCCGGTCGCCGGAAAAGAAGATGACGTCGCAATCGTCCGCGCTCAGCTCAATCTCATCGTCGGGGGTCTGGTCGGCGGGCTCACGCTCGAAACGGATGACGAAGGGTTCGTCCAGCTTTTCAGGCACGGGCTCGCCGGTTGCGACGCAGGACTGCGTCAGTGCAGCCTCAATCCGCCCGTTGGCGATGATCGCCTGCCCTTCCTTTACCAGCATATATTCGGCGGCGAACCGGTCGAGCGCCAACAGCCGGAGCCGCCTGGCGAGCGCGGCGCGTTCCTGCGCCGTCGCTTCGATGCGGACGGGCTTGCTGCTGCGGCCCAGCCTATCGAGCGATTCGATGCGGGAAAATTCCGGAGCGGCGGTCATCAAGGCAGCCTTCCTTCCATCAGCACCTCCGCCGGCGTTGCGCGCAGCGCGTCCCAGAAAGAGGCCAGATGATCGGTCACATGCTGAAGGTCGGCGCCTTGCGGCGGATCCCCCCGGAAGAGATTGCGGACCAGGACGCCCTCCAGCGCTTCGGTTCCGGCAAGGGCCGCACGATAGGCGGTGAGCCGGCCGCCCAGCGCGCTCATCATCTTGCCGATATGCTTGCCCACGATCATGTCGCCGATGCCGATCTGCCGCAACTGCCCGTCCATGTCGTCTACGAATATCTCGGTCAGCCACACGCTCTGCTGCTTGGCATCACTCTCTCCTTCCAGCCGGAGAAGGAGGAAGGACAGGATGGCGGCGATCATGTCGAAACGGGCGTCGAGCGTGTCAGGCACGCCACCCTGCGCATACCAGTGGGGCTCCCGGCCCCGGTTGACGACGGCGTTGTAGAGAGGCCGCATGGCTTCCCGGGGAAGGGTCTTGCCAAATAGGCGGCGGAATATCGACATGGATGTGCTACGGCCCGTATGTGTGAAGAATGGCGGGCTTGTCTGCCCGGATGTTATTCCATATTGATTGGCCGCGCCGCCAATGCAATGGCTGGTTGCCGGTGTTATAGTGTTTCAGGAGATTTTCATGCGCCTCAACGTTGCGCGGTTCGCCATGGTCGCAGGCGCACTGGCCATTCTGCCGCTGGCGTCGGGCTGCGCCCGGGTGCGCGCGCATCAGGGCTATGTCGTCGATAATCTTCTGGTCGATTCGATCCAGCCGGGCGTCGATAATCGGGAGTCGGTGGAGCGGACCCTCGGCCGGCCGAGCTTTGCCGGGCAATTCAACAGCAGCGAATGGTATTATGTCGCCCGCGACACCCGCCAGCTCGCCTTTTCAAAGCCCAAGCCGGTGGACCAGACGGTGTTGCGGGTCCGCTTCGATGCGGCCGGCAATGTCGTGGCGGTGGACAAGACCGGCGTCGATCTCGTGGCGAAAATCTCGCCTGAAGGCGACAAGACCCCGACGCTGGGGCGCGAGCGCGGGTTCTTTGAAGAAATTTTCGGCAATATCGGGGCTGTCGGTGCCGCAGGTGCAGGTGCAGGTGCAGGTGCAGGTGCAGGCGGTGGCGCGGCGGGCGGACCCGGACCGAACGGATCTTAAGAACCGCTATACCGGAAATTTGCCCGCACATGCGGAATGCCTTTGAAAACGGGTTGAGCGAATTGCGCCTCGCTATATACACGGGAATATAGCAAAGAGGGCCGGAATGATTCGTACCACCAAAATATTGCTGGCCTGCTGGCTTGCGCTGGCGACGCTATTCTCGCCAGCCATGGCCGGGGAAAAGGCGCCGTTGGTGCTGGCGGCCGCGAGCATGCAGGAGTCCCTGAACGCCGTCGCCGACGCCTGGGCGCGGAAGGGCCGTGCGCGGCCGGTGCTGTCCTTCGCCGCCAGTTCTGCGCTGGCCCGCCAGATAGAGGCGGGCGCGCGCGCCGACCTGTTCATCTCCGCCGACGAAGACTGGATGAACGCTGTGCAAAGCCAAGGGCTGATCCGCGCCGACACGCGCAAGTCCTTTCTGTCCAATCGACTGGTATTGATCGCTCCGGCCGGATCGCGGTCCAAGACCGCTATCGTCAAAGGCTTTCCTCTGGCGCGGATGCTAGGTGACAATCGCCTTGCCATGGCCGACCCTGACGCCGTGCCGGCCGGTAAATATGGCAAGGCGGCGCTGGAAAGTCTGGGGGTGTGGGATGCGGTGGAGCCAAAGCTCGCCCGCGCCGAAAATGTCCGGGCCGCATTGGCCCTGGTGGAACGCCGCGCGGCTCCGCTTGGCATTGTCTATGCCACTGACGCCCGCGCGTCGAAGAAGGTGAAGGTGATCGGCGTCTTTCCGCCGGCGAGCCATCCGCCCATCACCTATCCCGTTGCGGTGCTGAAATCCGCTTCCAGTCCCGATGCGGAGGGCTTCCGAAGTTTTCTTTTGTCGCGGCAGGGCAGGGCCATATTCGCCACCTATGGTTTCACCCCTGCGGCAAGATGAACAGGCTGACCGCCGAAGATTGGGAGATCATCCTTCTGTCGCTCAAGGTCAGCGGCATGGCCGTGGCGGCCAGTCTGCCGCTCGCCTTCGGTCTCGCCTGGCTGCTCGCGCGCGAGCGGTTTCCGGGCAAGACCCTGCTTGACGGCCTTGTCCATCTGCCGCTCGTATTGCCGCCGGTCGTCACGGGTTGGCTGTTGCTGCTCGCCTTTGGACCAGCCGGTCCGCTCGGCCGATGGTTCGAACATTGGTTCGGCCTCGTCTTCATGTTCCGCTGGACGGGAGCGGCGCTTGCCGCCGCGATCATGGCGCTGCCCCTGATGGTCCGGGCCATCCGCCTGTCGATCGAAGCCATTGACCGCAGGCTGGAGGATGCCGCCCGTACGCTGGGCGCCAGTCGCGGGCATGCGTTCCTGACGATCAGCTTGCCGCTGGCCATGCCGGGCATCCTTGCAGGCGCCATGCTTGGCTTTGCCCGGTCCCTGGGGGAGTTTGGCGCGACCATAACCTTCGTGTCGAACATACCCGGAGAGACCCGGACGCTGCCGATTGCGATCTACTCGGCCCTGCAGGTGCCTGGAGGAGAAGATGTCGTGACCCGGCTCGCCATAATCTCCGTGCTCCTGTCGCTCGCCGCGCTGCTCGCGTCAGAGGCTCTGGCGCGGCGCGTCGGCGGGAGAGGGGGCGCGCATGTCCTTTGAAATCAGCGTGCGCCGCCGCGTCGGGGCCATGAATATCAGCCTTGATCTGCAGGCGGAACCGGGCCTGACCGCGCTATTCGGCCCATCCGGCGCTGGCAAGACCAGCCTGCTCAACATGGTGGCGGGCCTGCTGCGGCCCGACGAAGGCCGGATTGCGGTTGCGGGAGAGCTGCTCTTCGACAGCCGCGCCGGCATCGATCTGCCGCCCGAGCGCAGGCGCGCGGGCTATGTCTTTCAGGACGGACGGCTTTTCCCCCACAAGCGCGTGCGCGCGAACCTGCTTTACGGCCTTCATCTTGCCGCGCCCGAGCATCGCTGGCTCGATTTCGATGACGCCGTGGCGTTTCTCGGCATCGGTCATTTGCTCAATCGCTGGCCCGCGACGCTGTCGGGCGGGGAGGCGCAACGGGTGGCGATGGGCCGGGCGCTGCTCAGCGGCCCGAAATTCCTGCTGATGGATGAGCCCCTGTCCTCCCTCGACGCCCCGCGCCGCGGCGAAATCATGGCGGTCATCGAAACGATCCGGGATCAGCTGAAACTGCCAATTCTTTACGTCAGCCACGATCGCGCTGAGGTCGAACGGCTGGCGACCCGGATTGTGCCTGTGGGTTATGAGGGGGGATAGCCTGCTGGCTCTTGCCGCACGGCTTCTTTCCGATATGAAGGCGGACGGAAAATCTTCACGATGCGTGCAGGGTGTCGGGACGTCGGAAAAGGGCTGGGGTCTTGGGATCGAATAGGGGTGTCGCGTTTGCCGACCGCAGGTTGTGGGCGTTCATTGCCGGCGTTCTTGCCGTAACACTCGGGGTGCTTCTGCACCTGCCCATGTTCTGGATGGGCCGGGGGATGGGCTTTCACCTCGCCGGAATGCCAATGGATTCGGGCATGATCGCGGGAATGTGGCTGATCATCGCAGGCATCCCCATTGCCGCATACGGCCTGCTGCCGCGCAATTGGTCGCGGCAGGTAAGGGCGGCAAGCGGACTTGTGATTGCCGCCCCGGAAGATGTTCCGCTCTCCTGGGCGCATTGGCGGCTGATGCTGGTTCTGGTGATCGCGCTGGTGATCGACATCATGAAACCGGCCAGCCTGGGCTTCACCGTTCCGGGCATGGTCGAAGAATATGGCGTGCCGCGCGAAACCGTGTCGCTGGTGCCGTTCTTCGCGCTGATCGGGACGGTTTGCGGGTCATTCCTCTGGGGCGCCATTGCCGACATATTCGGGCGCAAGGCATCCATCCTGCTGTCGGCCGTCATGTTCGTGGGCACGTCGATCTGCGGGGCGATGCCCTCGCTCGCCTGGAATATCGGCATGTGCTTCATGATGGGCGCTGCTGCAGGCGGCATGCTGCCGGTCACCTATGCGCTGCTCGCTGAAATGATGCCAAGCCGCCATCGCGGATGGAGCCTGGTGCTGGTCGGCGGGCTTGGCGCGGTGGGCGGTTATGCGGCGGCCAGCCTGATCGCCGCCTGGCTCGTCCCGGTCTTCAGCTGGCGCATCTTGTGGCTCGCCAACCTGCCCAGCGGCCTCCTGCTGGTCCTGCTGGGCACCTTCATTCCCGAATCCGCCAAGTTCCTGATGGCGCGCGGGCGGCATGAAGAGGCGCGGCGGGTCATGGCGGCGTTCGGATCGACCGTCAAAAAGGTGCCGGCCGCTGCCGTCGCCGCCATGGCGCGCGGAAAGGCCGCCCCGCTCGAAGGCCGGGCGTTCTTCGGCAAGCTCATAGCGCTCAGCTTGACGGCGATCTGCTGGGGTCTGGTCAATTTCGGATTGCTGCTCTGGCTGCCCGCCGAATTGATCGCGCGCGGTTACAGCATGGAGGTATCGAGCCGCCTGCTCGCCGCATCGGCCCTGATCGCGCTGCCGACCGTATTTGCCGTTGCCTGGATCTATCATGCCTGGAGCACCAAATATGCGCTGATCTCGTCCATCGCGATCACGATCCTTGGCCTTGGCGGCGTGCTCTGGCTCGCGCTGACATCAGGCGTCAGCCCCGTGCCGCCGATTGCCCTGCTGATCGTCGGCAGCAACGGGATCATCGCCATGCTGCTGCCCTATGCCGCCGAAAGCTTCCCCCTGCGTATTCGCGGCCGGACAACCGGATGGATCGCGGCCTGCAGCAAACTCGGCGGCGTGTTCGCGCAGGCGCTCAGCATCCTCGCGATCATCCCCACCC
>Ga0307412_10000127_pt1 | contig 56113 bp, 59 predicted proteins | sample DK1Cmetagenome_3_FD_203823 | JGI IMG/M metagenome (GOLD analysis project Ga0307412, IMG submission 203823) | Maize rhizosphere microbial communities from greenhouse at UC Davis, California, United States - DK15-C-1 | ecosystem: Host-associated > Plants > Roots > Rhizosphere > Soil | place: USA...
GATGTCGGCTCGTCGCATCCTGGGGCTGGAGAAGGTCCCAAGGGTCCGGCTGTTCGCCGGTTAAAGCGGCACGCGAGCTGGGTTCAGAACGTCGCGAGACAGTTCGGTCCTCTATCCTCTGTGGGCGTAGGAAAACTGAGGGGTTCAATTCCTAGTACGAGAGGACCGGAATTGACGCACCTCTGGTGCACCAGTTGTCGTGTCAACGGCATGGCTGGGTAGCTAAGTGCGGAAGAGATAAGCGCTGAAAGCATCTAAGCGCCAAGCTCCTCCCAAGATGAGTTTTCCCTGAAGGATCGTCGAAGACTACGACGTTGATAGGCTGGAAGTGTAAGTGTGGTAACATATTCAGCTTACCAGTACTAATCATCCGATTGGCTTGATTCTATCGAAATCGTTGCCAAACGATGGGTGAAGATCCAAGGACATGAAGATTGCTTGGACGGATCGATTGCAGGAAGAATGAGTAAGCCTCCATGTGGATGTCAGAGAGCGGAAAGAAAGTGATCAGTGGACAGGGGAATTCCTGAAAACTGAAAACTGAAAGCTAATCGAAGTCCCCAGAGACCCAGTTTTGAAGCAAGCGAGCTGACGCTCCCTCGCCCCAAGATTGCCCTCTGGTGACCAGAGCGAAACGGAACCACCCGGTCCCATTCCGAACCCGGAAGTGAAACGTTTCAGCGCCGATGGTAGTGGGACGATAGGTCCTGTGAGAGTAGGTCGTCGCCAGGTATATGCCCGGTTTCATCGAGAGATGAAACCGGGCTTTTTTTGTGCCCAAGGAGCCGGGACATTCCTGTCCCGATTCTCAATCGATGAAGAACGGGACAGGAATGTCCCGGCTTCTTGGCTTATTCGTAGAGGCGATTTCTCAAGTGAACGTCGCAAGATTTGCCAAGGAGATTTCGTCTTCTCGCGTATCCGATGAAACGAGGCATGCTCACCACCATGAAGCCCGTCTTTTTGCTTTTACTGTCCGCTTGTGTTGCTGGTGCGCAGGTGGTTTCGCCCGTGCCTGAAAAACTACGGGAGGAATTCAAGCTCTCGCCGTTTTATACCAAGATCGCGATGGTCGGAGATTTTCCGCTCGCGGCTTCCGCGAAGGTCCATGATGCGGCGTTATCGGAAGCGGCCGTGATCGTGAAATCGATGCTCATGAATCGCCCGGATATTTTGACCGCGATGGCGAAGAACCACATTCGCCTAGTGGTGACGGCGGCGGAGGAGCGCACTTGCGACATGCCCGAATACGCGGATCTGAAGCCTAAGGAATATTGGAATGTGCGGGCGCGCGGTCTGGGTGCTTCGCTGAACAATCCGGCGGTGAGTTGCGGGGAGGAAAACTTGCTAAATGCACCCGGCGATCCTTACCCAACGGAAAACATTCTGGTTCACGAATTTGCTCATGCGATTCACCAGATGGGCGTCAACTCTCTGGATCCGACTTTTGACGAGCGGCTGCAAAGGACGTTCGACGACGCGATGAAGGCGGGAAAGTGGAAGGGCAAATATGCGGCGGAGAACTATGCGGAATATTGGGCGGAAGCGGTGCAATCCTGGTTCGGCACGAACCGCGAGAACGACGCCTTGCACAACCACGTCAATACGCGGGCGGAGCTACAGGAATACGATCCCGCGGTGGCGAAGCTGTGTGAGGAAGTCTTCGGGAAAAACGATTGGATCTATCGCCGGGCCGACGATCCGGCGCGCAAAGACGAGCCTCACTTGAAGACTCTCGATCGCACGAAGCTCATCAAGTTCGCCTGGGGCGAAAAGGAAATGAAGGCCTACCGCGAGTTGGATGCGAAAGCACCGAAAGGTTAACCGATCAGATGCTCCAATTTCTCCTGTAGTTCTGTGAATGCGCCGTCCGCCAAGACCGGGGTCGCGGCTTCGCGCCAGCCGGCGGGTGGCGGGGGTAAGTTCAACCAACTGCGGCAGCCGCCGAATTTCGGTTCGTAGGGAAACTCCCAGGGTTGGTCCAACCGGGAGACCCGCACCAAGGCGACGTGGATGCTGCCGGAGCTCATGCCTTTGCCTTCCCAATCGAAACGGTCGGTAACCACTTGGTCGGCGTAGATGTGATACGGCGCGAGGGTTTCGACGGCGGAGCGATCGGTGAGGGTTTTCGCCCAGATCGCTTCGGCAAAGTGTGTGATTCGAATCGGATCACCCGGTTGCCATTCGGGCAAAGGTTCCACGTGACCTTCTTTCACCTGGTCGTTTTGCGCGTGAAAGCGAGTTGGAAAGAGGAAGAAGGATTCGTGGGCAAACGAGAACCCCTGTCGACCTTCATGGATTCCACCTTTGCGCAGGATGATCGATTGCCGGCCGCTCGCGAGGGCGTCGCAGACCACTTGCCATTCCTTGAAACCGACCGCTTCGGACATGCGGGAGAAAAGGTTCGTCCGCGAAAAATGCCAAGTGCCAAACGGCGCGGAGTCGGTGGAAAGGCGCTTGGAATACCTTCCGTCGGGCATTAGCGTCCCGCGCATGTCGTCCCCAGTCACCACCCGCTTTTTCCATACGGGAAGCCGTTCGGAGCCCTTCCGGCTGCGCGATGGCGGGATGCTGCCGGGCGTGACCTTGGCATACGAGACGTGGGGTGCGCTAAACGCGGACAAGTCGAACGCGGTTCTCGTGTTCCACGCGCTTTCAGGATCGCACCACGCGCAGGGGTTCAATCCAGAGATCGAAGGAATCGATGGCATTTGGCAGCCCGAACTGCACGAAGGTTGGTGGAACGATCTGATCGGGCCGGGTAAGGCGCTCGATACGAACCGTTTCTTCGTGATCTGTGCCAACTATCTTGGCGGCTGCTACGGCAGTACGGGGCCTTCTTCGATCAATCCCGAAACGGGCAAACCGTGGGGCGCGGCATTCCCGCATGTGACCGCTGCCGATCAGGTGGAAATCCAAGCGCGGTTGCTCGATTCGTTCGGCATCGGGACGTTGCGCGCGGTCGTCGGCCCGTCGGTCGGTGGCCTGCTGGCGCTTACGTTTGCCACGCGGTTTCCGACGCGTGTGAAAAACGTCATTTCCATTGCGGCTGGTTATAAGACCACCGTGCTCAATCGGCTGGTGCTCTTCGAACAAATCCTGGCGATCGAGAACGATCCGAATTTCAACGGTGGCGATTACTACGAAGGATCACCACCACTCTACGGCTTGGCGCTCGCGCGGATGATTTCGCACAAGACGTTCGTCCATCTCGATGCCATCGAGCGTCGCGCGCGGCAGGACGTGGTGCAACCGGATGACGTGCTGGCGTGGTATCGCGTGCGCGACCAATTCCAGAGCTACATGCTGCATCAGGGGAAAAAGTTCGTGAAGCGATTCGACGCGAACACCTACCTGCGCATCATCGATCTTTGGTCGCGCTACGAAGGCGCGAGCGAAGGCGACGCGGAAACGGCTGCGGATTTGTTTGAGCGCAGCCGCTTGGCCGGTCAGCGGTGGCTGGTGTTCTCGATCGATTCCGATTTCTGCTTTTATCCCGAAGAACAAGCGGAGCTGATGAAGCATTTGGAAGAAGCTCGGGTGGATGCGATGCACATCACCGTGCATTCGGACAAGGGCCACGATTCGTTCTTGCTTGAACCGAATCTCTACACGCCGCACATCAGTTGGTTGCTGGCGCAATAACGTCCTTCAACCGACCCGCCAACGCCCGAGGATTTCGCCCGGGCGGCGGTCTTCGCCTCGTTCGTGAATTCGTCGGCAGGTCAGCCAGCCATTGTCCCAATCGACGAGCAAACCTCTGGCAGGATTGAGAAATCCTCCCGTGTTGAGGATCAATCTCCCGTCGCGATGCCAGATTCCTTCGTGATGGAAGTGCCCCATCACGAAGACTTCGGCGCGGGGGAAATAACGCTCGCAAAACGTCGCTGCTGCATCGGCTTGAGTGAGCCAAGCGTGTAGCATCTTCAACGCACGCTCCGGTGGATGGGCGGCTTCCCAGGCGCGGTGCCACAGCTTTTTGCCGCGGGGAAAAACGCGCGGCACGAGGTTGCGGGCGATCTCGCGGGCGAGTTGCAACCGTTCGCCCGCATCGCAGGCCGCGTGATGGTGCTCCCGCCAAAGTTCGCGAATTTTCGTCTGCCCGGCGATCGCCTCGCGGCTCCAGGGCGAACCGTCGAAGAACAGTGCATCGCCATGGGTGACGACGATTTTGCCACCAGCCAACTCCAGCCATCCCGTGCCCGGCCATCCCGGATCGTGGTTGCCGGACAGGAAGATGGGTTCGGCGTTTTCTTCGCGGCAAAGCGTGCGAAGTTCTTCCAGCATGCGTGCCGACTTTTCGCGGAACGGAGCCGCCAATTCCTGCCACGTGTCGCCGTTGAAGACGACCGTGCCCGCTCCCGCTATTAACGGACGGAGCGATTCGACGCGTTCGATGCGCGACACCCGGTGGCCGAGATGCAAATCGGACAGAATGCGAACGGGCGAATTCATTTCGCCGCGCGGCGCTGACGAACCGCTTCGTAAAGGCAGACGCCGGTCGCGACCGAAACGTTGAGGCACTCGACTTTGCCGGCCATCGGCAGCGAAGCGAGGAAGTCGCAATTTTCTTCGGTCAGGCGTCGCATGCCCTTCTCTTCCGCCCCGAGCACCAAGCCGAGGGGGCCTTTGAGATCCAGTTCGTAAATCGATTTATCCGCGCGGTCGGAAGTGCCCACGAGCCACAGTCCGGCTTCCTTCAGCTTCTCCATGGTGCGGGCGAGATTGGTCACTTGCACGAAGGGCACGTGATCGGCTGCGCCCACGGAAATGCGGCGGACGGTTTCCGTGATGCCGACGGCCTTGTCTTTCGGGGCGACGACCGCATGCACGCCCGCGCCATCGGCGGTGCGGAGGATTGCGCCGAGATTGTGCGGGTCCTGAACGCAATCGAGGATGAGGATAAGAGCTTCTTTTTGCTCGGCGATGATCGCGTAAAGGTCTTCTTCGTCGCGCGAGGGCACGGCGGTTTCGGTGACGGGCCGCACGTGACGGTTTTCGCGGGCCTGGTGATCTTGTTGGCCGCGGTGGCGCTGTTTCATGCGAGGCAAACTGCCCGACGCGCGCAAGCGCTGCAAGGCTCGGGAATCCGAGCGTATCACACGGAGGTGGAAATTTCTCCCAAGCGGGAGCATGTTCCGCAAAACTCGCGATTATTTGCCATGCGACTCGATGATCTGCCGGAAAGCCGAAATGTAGAGGATCGCCGCGGTGGCGGTGGACGCCGGGTGGCGTTCGGCGGAGGGCTCGGCACCCTGATCCTCGTAGTCGCCTATATGCTGATGGGGGGCGATCCGCGACAGTTGTTGGAAATGGCCGGGCAAAGCGGCGGGTCTGGAGTTGAAGCGCCAGCCACACCGGAAACGGAGGAGGCGCGGACTCGAGTGTCCAAGGTGCTGGCCAGCACCGAGCGCGTCTGGACCCAGGAATTTTCGGCGCTGGGCCGGGATTACCCATCGCCAAGGCTGGTGCTTTTCAATGGCGGCGTGCGTTCCGGTTGTGGCTTGGCGGATGCCGGAATGGGGCCGTTCTACTGTCCTCTAGACCAGCAGGTGTACATCGACCTCTCATTTTACCGGGAGTTGAAACAACGGTTCGGTGCGCCGGGCGATTTTGCCCAAGCGTATGTGATCGCTCATGAAGTGGGCCATCACGTGCAGCATGTGTTGGGGCTGATGCGACCGTTGGAAGAGGCTCGCGCGAGAGGCGCGAATGAGAACGAGTTGAATGCGCTATCGGTGCGGGTGGAATTGCAGGCGGATTTCCTCGCGGGCGTATGGGCGAGAAAACAGGAAGAGGCGCATCCGTTTCTCGATCCGGGCGACATCGAAGAAGCGATGCGCTGTGCGGAAGTGATCGGTGACGACGCGTTGCAGAAGCGCGCGCAAGGTTACGTCGTGCCGGATTCGTTCACGCACGGCACCTCAGCACAGCGCGTGCGGTGGTTCATGAAAGGCTACCAAAGCGGCGACTTGCGACAGGGCAATACGTTCCAAGCGCGCGATCTGTGAAAAATCAAAGCTGCTGGCGGTAACGATTCACCCGGGCGAGAAACGCACGCCATGCTGGATCGCTTTCTCCGCCTTTGACCAGGAAATGCGGGCAGGTCTTGTGGCCGAGATCGCGTCGATCATCGAAGCGGATCATCCGCCAGTGTTGATGGGGGACAACGTTGGAAAGGGGAATACCGTATTGTTTCATTAGCACTGCTGTGAGCTTCGCGGTGCGATCGAGCGTGATTTCGCGTGAGTTGCCGCGGTTTTCGCACATCTCGATGCCAATGGATTGGCGATTACCTTGGCCTTCGTAATCCGCGTGCTGGCCTTGTTCGTTGCAGGGCAGGCTTTGATAAATCGAGTGGTCGTCGACGGTGAAATGCCAGCTGATGTAGCCGAGGGAATTGTGCGGGCCCTTCAAGCTGCCGCTTCGCAACATCTCGGCATGCGCGCGAGCATTGCCGCCGCGGGAAAAGTTTTCCGTGGCATGGATGGTGATGAATTTCGGGTTCATCGGACGAATCCTCGATCGCCCGAATTTGCCTTTTTCCACCAAGGCGGGAGTGATGCGCAGATCGCCCCAACCGGCGGGCACGACTGGCTGGGGCGTGGGCGAGGAAACGTTTCCGCAAGAAGCGAGCAAAGCGCACAGGGCGAGAACGGCGAAGGGGTGTTTCATGGTGGAAAGGGCAATCTCGTACGATGCACCCGGCGAGCCATTTTTCGAGAGAGGTTTTCCTCCCACAAAAAACCCCGCCTTCCGGTGGGGAAGGCGGGGTTGAACTCAAGCCCGGGGAGGCGTTTTAGGGAGCCGTTCCTTGAATGGTGTATTGGCCGAGGGAGCCGTAGTCGCTGTAACCTCCGGTAGTTGCCGTGGCGCGACCGGTGCCGTCCACCCGCAGGTAATACGTGCCTGCGTCGAGGGTGGCGTTGACGGTCGCATCGGTCATCGTGTCCGGATTGGTGGAAGCGACGACCTGGCCACTGGCGTTGAGGATCTCGACCAAGACGTCCATGTTTTGGCCATCGGCCGCACCGGAAACGGTCAGCGAAACCGAGCCGCCGGCGGTGTTGAAGGAGAACACGTCGACATCCGTGCGCGTTTCAATGATGCCGGCGCCCGCCAAGGTGGAGCCGCTGGCGGTAAGTGCCGTCGCGGTGGCAGGGGTGTTGCCCACGGCATCGGCGCGATAGCCGAATCCGTTGGTGTTGCCCGCGATGATGGCGAGGTCGTCCTGAGTTTGGCTGGCGTAGGCGTATTCGCCTTTCGACCACTGGACGAGGTTGCAGTAGTAACCCACACCCATGATCGGAGCCCAGCTCACTTCACCCGAGCCGTGGCCCTGGTAGTAACCTTCGGACGGCGAGGTGCGGCCGTCGTGGCTCAAGCCCAGAGTGTGGCCGATTTCATGCGTCGCGGCGTCCGAAATGAAGCGGGTATTGTAACTGAGCGGGGCGGCGAAAACCCAGCAGGGCGTGTCGCCAGTCCAGCTGAACGAGTTGACGTAGGCCACGCCGCCGTAGTTGCCGTACCACGAGTTGGTCGGAGTGATGATGCAACGGATGCGGCGATTGGTCGGAGCGGCCAAGTAGGCGGCTTCGCTGGTGGTGACGTTGACGTTGAACGGAGCGTAGTCCTCGCTGACGCGCTTCCAGATTTCCGTCATCTGTGTGGAATTCATGGTGCCATCGACACCGAGGGCGTTGATCGTGCCGCCGCCAGCCCATTGCGTGCCGGAAACGACCTGGCCGTCCATGTCGAGGTAGATCACCGCGGTGGCGCTCGGCAGGCTGCTAAGCGCTGGGACGTTGGACGAAGAAGACGAGGTGGTGGTGTTCGAGTCGTCGTTGACGATGGTCACGGTTGCCTGGCTGGTCGCGATGGAAGCGCCCGAAGCCGAGCTGAGGTTCACGGTGCAGGTTTCGTTGCTTTCGACGTCGGTGTCACCCGCGACTGCGAGCGAGATGCTCTTCGAAACTTCGCCCGGATTGAAGGTCAGCGTGCCGTTGGCGGAGTTGTAATCCGAGCCTGAGGCGGCGCTGCCATTCGCGGTGGCGTAGTTCACCGTCACCGGCGAAGTGAAGGCCTTGCTCAAGGTGACGGTGACCGAGGCGGAGGTAAGACCCGAGTTGCCTTCGTTCACCGAAGTGCCGGAAACGCTGAGCGTCGGGGCGCTGTCGTTGTCGACGATGGTGCCGACCGCTGCACTATCTCCAAGGGTCGCGTTGACCGGGTTGGCAAGCTGCACCGTGAAGGTCTTGTTTCCTTCCGAGGTGAGGTCGCCGATGACCGGGATGGTGATGGTCTGGCTGACGGTTTTCGGCCGGAAAGTGACCGTGCCGCTTTTCGCCACGTAGTCCGATCCGGCGACAGCCGAACCGTCCACCGTGGTGAAATTCACCGTGGTGGTGGCCTTCGGGTTCGTTTGGGACAGGCGAACGGTAAAGGTCAGGTTCGCCGTGCCGCTGTTGCCTTCCGTGAGGGTGGCGTCATTGATGGTGATGCTTGCGGAGTTGTTGGCGTTAGAGAGGCCCTTCTTCTTGCTCTTTTTGCCATGCTCGATGCCTTCAATCGCTTCTGCGGAATCATCCGCGGAAGGCAGCCCGGTCGATTCGACCTTGGTGTGTCCCTCGTCGAGTTCGGCGCAAAGCAGGTCGGAAACCGCGTGGCGGGTGACTTCCATCGCGTCGCCTTGTGGGCGGAATTGATAGGCGACCGGATGATCGCCGTCATAGTAGAGCTGGCCGAGGAAGAAGCCGGCTTCGACGTTTTCCTGAAGCGTCAGCGTGCCCGCCGGACTGCCTTCGATGCGCAGGAAAGTCGTGATGGTGCCGTCTTCGTGGGTGTTGCTACCGGTGACGGTCGCTGCCAGCGGGGCGAAACGAGGCGAAAGCGCCAGTTTCACCTGAGTGCCGGGAGCGGCGGTCAACGCTTCGCGCAACGGAGCGGCGGCCACTTGGATCGCGGTGCGCTCGGCTTCGCGAGGATTACCGGCTTGCGGTTCCCAGAGGGTGCCGGCTTGGGCGAGGGCTTCGGTCGGCGTGACGGCGTGCGCGGCGACGGATTGTTCCGTCTGGTCGACGCCGGATTTCGCTTGGATAGCGGAGGGAGCCTCCTGGGCGGAGTTCCGGGTGATGATAAGACCGCAAGCGACGATCGCCGCGGCCGACCCGTAGAGGGCGACGTGGTTTTTCATGGTGTTCGGGATGGCACGACCGCGCTGGACCTGGAAAATCAGGGAAAGGACCAGGCGGTGGACAGAGCATGACGCGCAGCCGATTGGAGTTCGTTGAGAAGCGCTTAAGCGCTTGCTTCACAGGGGTTTATGATCAACGAGCTTTAGCCGGCAGCGTCGCAATGAAATACCTTTCCCGGGTGGGGTGGGTCAAGGGAGTTAGGGATGTTGGATCACTAACAGTTTCAGCGCCTCAAAACCCTTGTGGAATAAGGGATAGCGGGCTGCTAAATATTACGCATTTTTACGCTATTCCACGTTCTGAACCTGTTCCCGGACCTTCTCGAGTTCGGTTTTCGCTTCCACCACCGCTTGGGAGATACCGGCGTCGTTGGCTTTTGATCCGATGGTATTGAATTCGCGGAAAAGTTCCTGGCAGAGGAAATCGAGCGCCCGGCCCGGTGGCTCCGCCGCGTCGAGGTAGTCGCGGAACTTGCGGAAGTGCGACGAAAGGCGGGTCAATTCCTCCGAGATATCGCAGCGCTCGGCAAAGACGGCGAGTTCCTTGAGGACGCGTTCGTCGTTTAAATTCAGGTCCAATCCGGCTTCGCGGAGGCGCTTCAGCAGAATCTCCCGCTGGCGGGCCGGTCGGCCGGGCGCGTGCGTCGCGATGATCGCGGCAAAGTTTTCGAGGATGCCGAGACGAGCGAGCAGGTCTTCTTTCAAATGCTCGCCTTCGCTCAAACGCATCGCAAGCAATTGCTCCAGCGCCGCTTCCAGCGCGGGCGAAACGGCGAGCCAAGCGGCTTCTGGATCGAGGCCATTTTCCTCAAAGGTGAAAATGCCGGTCTGGCGGAGGAAATCACCCGGGGTGGGCTCGACCGAACGGCCGACGACGCGGGAAAGTTCCTGAAACGCCGTCTCGAACGCGACGGCGAGCCGGGCGTCCACCCGCACGGGCGAAGCATCCGCGCGCACCGGCTCCAGACGGACGGTGACTTGCAGGCGTCCGCGCGAAGCGGCGGCGGTCACCGCGCGACGGATCTTCGGTTCCAGTTCCGCTAGATCGCGGGCTCCTTGCACGACGACTTCCGCCTGCTTGCGGTTGACGGCGGTGATTTCCACCGTGGCGGAAAAATCTTCGGTCGCCGCCGAGCCCCGGCCGAATCCTGTCATCGAGTGCATGCCCGACTGTGGGAGGATTCCGTTAGCCCGCCAAGTTCCGTCTGTCTGCCTCAGCGTTCGTCGGCGTCCTCGCCTTCCTCCGTGCCGTATTGGTCGTAGGTGTCGTGCTCGTTCAGGAGTCGCTCGGTGCGCTGGCGGGCTTCTTCCGCTTCTTCGCGACGGGATTTCCGCTCATCCCACCAGGCGAACCAAATGCACGCTTCGTAAAGAACGATCATTGGTCCCGCCATGAGGCATTGGGTGAGGATGTCGGGCGTTGGGGTGAGCACTGCGGCGAGAATGACGATGGCGACGATCGCGTAGTGGCGCGTCTTTTTCATCGTCTGGTAGCCCAGCAAGCCAAGCTTCACCAAGACCATTACGACCACCGGCAATTCGAACGACAGGCCGAACAGGAGGGTGAATTGGGTCGCGAAGGAAATGTATTCGCCGATCCGCCAGTCGTTGCGGACGCCGAGGTTATCGCCCCATTCGAAGAAGAACGCGAGCGCACGCGGCAGGATCAGAAAGTAGGCGAACAAGACGCCACCGAGGAACAAGCCGAAGCCAATGGTCAGCGACGGCCACAGCACGCGTTTTTCGTGGCTGTGCAAGCCGGGTAGGATGAATTGCAGCAGGAAATAGAGTAGCAGGGGGAAGGCGACGACGATGCCGGCGAAGAAGGCCAGCTTCATCGACAGCATGAAGGTTTCCGTCGGACGCAACGCCGACATGAATTGGAGATTGCCGCGCGATTCGATCTCGGTGCCTGGGCCGGATTTCAGCAAGGCCGTGACCTGTTGTTTCAGTGCGGCGTCGACGGGCAAGGCGGCGAGGTAAGCGGCCCGGTCTTTTTCCGGTAACGCTTGGGCGCTTCGCAGCAAGGCTGCCGATTTCGCGTGGAAGCGCAGAGTGTCGTCGTGCAGCGATTGGTAAAACACCTCGCGCTCCACCGGATCGAGCGCCGAGGCGGCATGCTCGACGTTTTTCGCCTGCTCCCAGCGTTCGACGGTGAGTGGCTGGGCCAGTTCGCTTTTATCCGGGATTTTTTTCGCCTGATTCAGCAACCGGACTTCTTCGACCGGTTTGCGCAGAATCATCATCAGTTCGTCCTGAATCAGGAAACAGACGCTGACGCTGATGACCAAAGTAATCACCATCCGGGTGATGGTGACGCGCAGATCTTCCAAGTGATCGAGAAAGGGTTTCTCGGACTCGGGATTAGCGTGATCCCGCAGTTGGAAGACTTTCTTGAGAAGAAACATGCGCGGCGGCGGCCATTCAACGAGCGGACGACGTCCCTCGCAAGGCCGATCGCGGGGAAGCAGCCGTTTCATCGTGGATTTCGTCTGCTCCACAATATTGTTATTCAGGAAACCCGTGCGGAGTGGGCCTTTGCTGCCGGAGTAATAGATGACGCGGCTGTAATAGGAACGTGGGCGCCGCTGAGTGGCGTTTTCCTCCTTTTGAGCCGCGGCGGCTGCGGCCAGCAGTTTAAAGTTGTGATTTCCCGCAGTGGCAAGCGGCCAATCGTGAAAACCGGGTGAAGAGGGAGGAAGATGGCGGTGGATTTTTTTCTAAGAATCCTTCCGCGAGAGTGTCAGATTGGAGAAGCGAGCGTGCTCTGCGAATGGCCGACCTCCTCTCCAGTTCACCGCGCCCCGCATTGGGGGAACCGAATCCTGTCATCGGCATGGGGGAAACCTTCACGCTCCGGGAAATTTTCGAAAGCGAGGAGTCGGCCTTGCTGCAATACGCCTTCGGCCTGACCGGCGTGCGCGAAACGGCGGAGGATTTGGTGCAGGACGCTTTTCTCAAGCTTCAGCAACACTGGGAGGAAGTGCGCCAACCTCGGCCATGGCTTTACCGTTGTCTCAAGAATCTCGCCCTCAATCACCTCCGTCACCGCCGCCGGGAAACTCCGCTGGACGACGCCCACGAGTGGGAAAGTCCCGGCCGCACCGCCGTCGGCAATCTCGGCCGGTTGGAAGCGCTGGGCACGTTGCGGATGTTGATGGCCGAGCTGGACGACGACGACCGCGCGCTGCTCGAACTGAAGTACCGCGAAGAACTCAAATATGATCAAATCGCCGCACGCACCGGGATGAGTTCCGGCAACGTCGGCTATAAACTCCACCATCTGCTCAAAGGCCTCGCCGACTCGCTGCGGCGGCTCGGTGTGGAAAGCGCCGAGGGCTGAACACGAGAATTTCCCTGTCATGAAAGACGAATTTCAACCGCTGGAACCCGTCGGTCACGAAGCGACCGAAGCGCGCATCGTCGCGTGGGTGCAAGGCGAAGTTTCTTCGGCGGAAGCGGCGGAGTTGGAGAGTTTGTGCGCCGTGCGTCCCGATCTGGAGGTGTTCCGGAAACAAATCGCGGAGCTTCACTCTTTGTTGGGCGAAGCGACGACCGACGCGGGTTGGACGTTGTCGGCCGAGCGGCGCGCGCGTTTGGACGCCGCATTTGCAGGCGGGGCGTTCTCTTCCGCCTCCCGGAAAACCAAAGCGACCGGGCGTTGGGTGCGGCCAGTGTTGCTCGCCGCGGCGGCATGCGTGACATTGGCTGCTGGCTTTCATTTCATCGTCACGCCTTTGGGCAATACCCGGCTGGCGGAGAAAGCGAAGTCGCTGCCCTCGGTCGCCGCGTTGCCTCGCGAATCGAAGTCTCCCGAAGATTTTCGTCGCGAGACGGCCACCGCTCAAGCGAACCAGGAGATGTCGACACGCTGGGTGGCTCCGGCAGCACCCGCGACGTTGGCCGCGTTGGACACATCCGAGGACAAGATTCTCATGGATTCGTCGCTGGGAAAAGAAGCCCAACCGTTCACGACACAAGTCGCCCAAGTGCCTGTGGACGAGGTGGTTAAGTCGGAAGTGGCTGCGACTGCCGAGATGCCGGCGGAAGCGATGGCCATGGCGGCCCCGTTAAAACGTCATGAGGTCGCGAAAGCGAAATTGCCGGAGCGGCAAGGGCACTTGGCCGCGCTCAATCGTGCGATGCAGGCGCTGCCGATCTCACAGGGCGGCGAATGGCTGGGGGGCTCGGGTTCGGGCGGAGCGTCGGGGAGCTGGAGATTTGCCCGGCTTCAAAAGAACGCGCCTCCCGAGGAGTTCGAGGTGAGAGTTTCCACTGCAAAAGAAGCACGGGGCTATCAACTCGCTTCGGGTGAGACGGTGAAATTGCTCATCGAAGACGGCAAAGACGTCGAGTGTTCGCAAAAAATCGTCACCGTCTCAGGCAAGACGATGACGATTGAGGCAATGCTGCGGGAAGCGCTTGCGGGAAAGTGAGGCCGTGAAGAAGACCCAAGTTGAAAACTTGGGCTACTTTCGCTTCACGATTTCCGCCTTCACGTTTTCCGGATTCGGCGCGCCGGGGTTCGTGCGGGCGGCGAGGGCGCGATCGAGCGAGAAGACGGACTTCGCGTCGGCGGTGTAAGCCGGATCGATCGCGGGCAAATCGAGCTGATCGAGCGGCACGCCGGTGGCGATTGACTCGGCGACCGCTTTGCCGACGAGTTCGTGCGCGTGACGGAAGGGCACGCCTTGTTTCACCAGCCAGTCGGCGAGGTCGGTGGCGAGCAACATCGGATCGGACGCGGCGGCACGGCAGCGCTCGGTGCGGATTTCCATTGCGTCGATCATCTCCGCGTTCACGGCGAGGATCTGTTTGATCGTGTCGACCGAATCGAAAAGCGGCGGTTTGTCTTCCTGGAGGTCGCGATTGTAAGTGAGCGGCAAGCCTTTCACGGCGACGAGGAGATTCATCAAGTTGCCGACGAGTCGGCCGGTTTTGCCGCGGGTCAGTTCGCAGACATCCGGATTTTTCTTCTGCGGCATCAACGACGAACCGGTCGTGTGCGCGTCGGAAAGCGCGACGAAGCCGAACTCCGCTGAGCACCACAGGATCAGGTCTTCGCTGAGGCGGGAAAGGTGCACGCCGCAGAGCGAAATCGCGAACAGCAGTTCGGCGATGTAGTCGCGGTCGGCGATGGCGTCCATTGAGTTCGCCGTCACGCCGTCGAAGCCGAGTTCCGCAGCGATCGCGCGGCGATCCAGATTGATGGTTGAACCGGCGAGCGCACCGGAACCGAGCGGGGAAACATTGAGGCGCTTGCGGCAATCGACGAGCCGCGAGGCGTCGCGCTCAAGCATTTCCACATACGCGAGCAAGTGGTGGCCGACGGTCACTGGCTGGCCGCGTTGCAGGTGAGTATAGCCCGGGACCACGGTGGCGGAATGTTCGTCCGCTTGGGAAAGAAGAGCTTCTTTCAACCGGTCGATGCCATCGAGCAGTTCGCCGATTTCGTGGCGGCAATAGAGCCGGGTATCGGTCGCGACCTGATCGTTGCGGGAACGCGCGGTGTGAAGTTTCGCGCCAGCGGGGCCGATCCGTTTGGTCAGCTCGGCCTCGATGTTCATGTGGATGTCTTCGAGCGACGTCTTGAATTCGAAGCTGCCGCCTTCGATGTCGGCGAGGATTTGCTTGAGGCCGGTTTCGATGGCGGAAAATTCCTCCTCGGTCAGCAGCCCGGCGTTCAGCTGGGCGCGGGCGTGCGCGATCGAGCCGGCGATGTCGTGCGGGAACAAACGCCAGTCGTAGGAAATCGACTCACCGAATTGTTGGACGAGCGAGGAAGTGTCTTGAGCGAAGCGGCCTTTCCACATGGGGACGAGGGAGTTAAAGCGAAAAAACGAAAAGCGGAGGCGGGCGAAACGGATCAGCGTTTGCGCCGCAGGCGTTTGCCGGAAAGGCGGGCGGCGATCAAGTTCGGGCACCGGCCTTTTAAGCGGAGTTGTTCGCAAGCCGCCTCGATTTTCAGCGACTGGCGGACCGGGCGAAAGCCGAGCCGACGGGTGACGCAATCGTTGATCAGCTCGATGTGCGAATCCTCGAACTCCATCACCCGGCCGCAGTCAATGCAGACGAGGTGGTTGTGGGCTGGTTTTTCGACGAAGTTCGGGTCGTAGGTCTTGTGGTTGTCGCCGAGTTCGATTTCCCGCAGCAGGTTCGCCTCCACGAGGAGAGCGAGTGTGCGGTAAACCGTCGCACGGGAGGCGCTGGCGTCGGTCTTGCGAACGCGGTCGAAAAGTTCCTCGGCGGTGAAATGCTCGTCGTTCGCGAATGCGGCGCGCACGATCGTGTCGCGCTGGCCGGTGCGGCGCAGGCCTTTTTTCCGAATGAAGGCATCGAGCCGTTCGAGAACCTCGGGTTCCATGGTGGCAGTGTAGGCATGCGGCGGGCCGCGCCAAGAACGGATGGAACTTCGGGGTTGGAAATGCCGCCGGGGTTGGTTGGAATGGCGCGGATGAGACGTTTGCTGGTCGTGGCCGTGGCTGGATTTCTCGCTTCCTGCGCGGGTTCTCCGAACAAATTGGAAGTGAAGCAATTCACGTTGCGGGACGCCAAGGCCAACGCGACGGACGATCCGGTCGCGCGCACCGAACGCAATCGCCTCCTTTTCGGCGCGATCGGCGTGAATGAACAGGCCCAACGACTTGGCCAATATTACACCGTGTTATGGCGGGAGCCGGGCGCGGGTGAACCGGTCGAGGTCGTTTTCGATTATCAACAAGGTGCGACCGGCAGCCGCGTGAAACGGCAAGTGCGTAAATTCGACGCGAATGCCACCGAAGGCAAAGCCGAGTTCCGCATCATTGGCGACGATTACGTCAAGGGTGGCCGGGTTTTGGCGTGGCGGATTGCTCTCGTGCGGGGCGGTAAGGAAATTTCCCACCGGCGTTCCTATCTCTGGCAATGAGGCCGGAGATGGCGGATTCGACAATTTACCGATGGGCGGTTGACCCGGCCGCTAGATCGAAGTTAAATTCTCAAGACATCCCGCACCGGGCGGGACGATTCTCGTGACTGCTGAAAACGCCATCCTCGCCGAAAGTTTCGACGGGTTTACTTGGATTCGATGCGAAGGAAAGGGTTCGTTCCTGACGAGCCCGGCCCTGAAGAGCTTCGCGGAGGCTCGGGTGGCCGCCGGTGAACGCTGCATCGTGGTCGATTTGGGTGCCTGCACCGGCATGGATTCGACCTTCATGGGCACTCTCGCCGGGCTGGCCGCACGCTTGTCCGCCCCCGGCGGTAAGATTCAAGTCGCCGATGTGAACGACCGGAACCGTCGCTCGCTGGAAGATCTCGGCTTGGACTTTTTGTTGGAAATCGATCCTCCGGTCGCTCTCTGGCGCGGACGGGTAGATGAAGTCCGCGCAAGCCTCCGGTCGTTGCGTGACAACGCCCCCGGGCAGTTGGAACGGGCGAAGCACGTGTTGGAAGCCCATCAGGTGTTGTCCGCGGCGAATCCGGAAAACGCCCAAAAATTCGCCAACGTAGTCAATATGTTGGAATCGGAAGTCGCGGCGAAAGAGGACGCAGAAAAACGTTAGACGCGCCCGGTAGGCGGTTGGAACCACGAATCCGGATGCAAACCGTCATCTCCCTCCTATTGATCGCGGGGTTTTCCGTGGTGGTGGCCGTCATTCTGCGGCACTGGGCGAAGCGGTTGCGGACCATGAAAGAGCGTCTGCGCACCTTCGAAAGCGAGGAGCAACGGATGTTCGTGTTCCTCCACGATCTAGGCAGCGCGATCGAGAACGACACCACGGTGAAGCCGCTTTCCCGCATGATCGTCGAGGGGATCGACAAAGTGGTCACGGCCCGCGGCGGCGCGATTTATTTCCTCACCGAAGACCGCCAGCATTTGCTGCCGGCTTATGTTTCCGAGTTGTGCCCGCCGTTGGTGGGCGTGCCGATGGAAATTCGCAAACGTGCCGAGCGCGATCCACGGGCGCTCGAAAGCCATCTGCGTTTGGCGCGAGTGGCGATCGACGAAGGCATCATTGGCCATTGCCTGACCATGGGCGAAGCGGTGCGCGTGCCCGATGTGAAAAATCACGAATCGATGCGGGATGCCTTCACGCATTACGAGGGCGACGTTTCCGCACTGCTCGCTCCGCTGCGCCACGCGGGCAAGGATCTCGGCGTTCTGGCCGTGGCGCGGCGCAAAGAAGACGGTCCGTTCAGCGGCAACGATTTCGCCGTGTTTCGATCCGTCGCCGAGCAATCCGCGTTCGCGATCGGCAATGCCAACGTGCACCGGGAAGCGCATGAAAAACGCGCTTTCGAAACCGAACTCCAAACGGCGCGCGACGTCCAACGGGTGCTTTTGCCTCAAGTGGATCCGGTTGTTCCCGGGTATCGCATCAGTGGTACCAACGTGCCGGCGCGCATCATCAGCGGCGATTACTACGACTACGTCCAATCGGGTGAAGGCCAACATGGCATCGCGATCGCCGATGTTTCCGGCAAAGGCGTGGCGGCGGGATTGTTAATGGCGATGTGCCGCAGCGTTCTTCGATTGGTTGCCGCGGGGGAAGGCTCGCCTTCCAAGGCGCTGGCGACGGTCAACCGTCAGCTTTTTCCAGACATCCGGGAGGATATGTTCATCAGTATGACCTACCTGATCCTGAAGGGTTCAGGAGGAGGGCTAACGATTTCCCGCGCCGGACACGATCCCGTGCTTTGGTATCATCGCAGCACGGGAACGGTGGAAATCGTGAAACCGCCGGGGTTGGCTCTTGGCATTGACGCGGGTGACGTCTTCGAGCGGGTGACCCGCGACTACGACATCCAAATGGAAAGGGCCGACTGCCTATTGCTGTTCACCGATGGGGTGAAAGAAGCGGTCGATGGCACCGAGGAAGAATTCGGCACCGAGCGTTTGTGCGAAGTTTTCCGGTCCAGTGCCGCGCTTGGAGCGGCCGAGGTGATCGCCGCCGTTCAGCGGGAATTGAGGGACTTCACCGGCGAGTCTCACCAGATGGACGACATCACGCTGGTGGCGATCGAAAAGCGTTAGGCTCGTCCGCTTTTCAACCCGCGAGCTGGTTGTTCATCGCGATCGAGCGGCGGAGAGCCCGCATCACATCGATCATCGGGCGATGTTCGCGCGAGGCCCCGGCGCAAGCCGCGTTCGAGTGGGCGAATCGGCTAATGTAGCGACCGACTTCAGAATAAAGCTGGTGGATTTGGGTTTCGATCAACGCGGCTTCCGCGCGGTGGATCGAAATTTCACGATTCGCCTCGCCGATGATTTGAAACGCTTCCGATGCCTGTCCACGGCGCTGTTGGCGGTGCTCGTTCAACTCGTGATCGATGTGGTCGAGCTGCCGGTCGCCCGCCGCGATGCTGTCGGCGATTTCGTTTCGCTGCACTTTCAGCGCGGCGAATTGTTCTTTGAGCTGCTTGATCCGCTCGCGGGTGGCGGCGAGGTCGGCTTCCGGATGTCCCGGGTCTTTTGAAAGCACCTCCAGCTTGGTCTTGGCGCCTTCAAAGGCACGGCGGACATCCCGGGCGCGGGCCACGATCGCGTCGCGCTCCTGGGAAAGCGCCTCCAGTTCCGCCATCACCGCAGCTCGCCGTTCCTGCAAATCCTGATGCGGTTCGACCGCGTGATTCAACAGAGTCGAGCGTTCGTCATGCGCTTCGGCGAGCTGTTGGACGCATGTTTCGAGTCGGGCGTGGATCGCCTTCCGTTGCTCGGTGAGCTTGCGTAGGTTCCAATACTCCATCGAAAGCTCTTCCACTTCGGCCACCTTTTCCCACACCGCATGCCCGAGATGCGTCTCCGCGTCGCGCAGCAAATGCATTTCGACAGAAGCGTCCGCCAGCCGCTTGTTCTTGCGGTGTAGGCCGAACGCTTTGGCGACGCGGGCGAAAAAGTAGGCGGTGGGGGTCATGGTGTTCCGTCAACCGGCGAGATCGCGTTTCAAGCTGGCGATCACGCCAAAGTCTTCGAGCGTGGTGGTGTTGCCGGAAATCTTCCCAGTGACCACCAGTTCTTTCAAAAGGCGGCGCATGATTTTCCCCGAACGTGTCTTGGGCAAGCCCGGAGCGAAGTGCAAATCGTCCGGTTTGGCGATTGCCCCGATCACCTGACCCACGTGATTGCGTAGGTCGGAGTGTAATTCCACGCTTTCTTCGTACGTTTCCTTCAAGATGACAAAGGCGACGACCGCTTGACCCTTCAGATCGTCAGGTCTGCCCACGACTGCCGCTTCGGCGACCGACGGATGCGCGACCAGGGCGCTTTCGATCTCCGCCGTGCCGAGGCGGTGGCCGGAAACGTTGAGCACGTCGTCGAGGCGGCCAATGATCCAGAAGTTGCCGTCCTTGTCGCGCCGGGCGCCATCGCCGGCGGTGTAGAAGCCGGGGTAGTCGGACCAGTAGGTTTTCTTATACCGCGCCTTGTCGTTGTAGATCGTGCGGGTCATCGCCGGCCATGGCTTGCGAATGACCAATCGGCCGTCTTCGTTCGCTTTGCACTCGTTGCCGGCCTCGTCGAGGATCGCGGCGTCGACGCCGAAAAATGGCAGGGTGGCGGTGCCGGGCTTGCAAGGCGTCGCGCCCGGCAGCGGGGAAATCATGATCGCGCCGGTTTCCGTCTGCCACCAGGTGTCCACGATCGGGCAGCGCTTGCCGCCGATTTTGTTGTAATACCACATCCAGGCTTCCGGGTTGATCGGTTCGCCTACCGAGCCCAGCAGTCGCAGCGAGGACAGATCGTGTTTTTCCGGGAACTGGTCGCCCGCCTTGATGAAGGCGCGGATCGCCGTCGGCGCGGTGTAGAAAACCGTGACGCCGTAGTCCTCGATCATTTTCCAGAACCGACCGAAGTCGGGGAAATTCGGCGCGCCTTCATACATCACCTGCGTCGCACCATTCGCGAGCGGGCCATAGACGATGTAGGAATGGCCGGTGATCCAGCCGACGTCGGCGGTGCACCAATAGATGTCCTCGTCGCGCAGATCGAAGACGTACTTGGTGGTGGAATAAGTGCCCGCCAGATAGCCGCCGGAAGTGTGGAGAATGCCCTTCGGTTTGCCGGTCGAACCGGAAGTGTAGAGGATGAAAAGCGGGTGTTCGGAATCGAAGGCCTTCGCCTCGTGCTTCGCGGAAACTTGCACGAGTTCGTCGTGCCACCAGACGTCGCGACCGTCCTTCATGGCGATGTTGTTGCCGGTGCGGTTGAGCACGATCACGCGCTTCACCTTGTCGTATTTGGCCAACGCCTCATCGACTGCGGGTTTAAGCGCGACGACTTTGCCGCGACGCCAACCGCCATCGGCGGTGAGAATCGTGGTCGCGCCCGAATCCTCCAGCCGGTCGACGATGGCTTCCGAAGCGAAACCGCCGAACACGACCGAATGCACCGCGCCGATGCGGGCGCAGGCGAGCATCGCAAAGACGGCTTCTGGAACCATCGGCATGTAGATCAACACGAGGTCCTTCGCCTTGACGCCATTTTTCTCCAGCACGTTGGCCAGGCGGGCGACTTCCTTCTGAAGCTGGTCGTAGGTGATGACGCGTTTGTCGCCGGGTTCGCCCTCCCACAAGAGGGCGGCCTTGTTTTTCCGCGGGCTGTTGGCGTGACGGTCGACGCAGTTCTCGCAGACGTTCAGTTTGCCATCGACGAACCACTTCGCGAACGGCGGTTTCCAATCGAGCACCTTCGACCAAGGCTTGCGCCAGACGAGTTCCTTGGCTTCGCGCGCCCAGAAAGTCGATGGCTTGTCGATCGATTCCTTGTAGAGGGCTTTATATTGCTTCAGCGAAGAAATGCGGGCCTTGGTGGCGAACTCTTTCGACGGCGTGAAAACCGGATCGGTAGAGTGATTCGGGACCGTGGTGTTGTTCGTGGTCGCTTTCTTGGAAACCTTCTTGGCGGGTTTGCTCATGACTGGGAAATCCTATGCACGGCGGGGTTCGCCATGATGAGCGGGAAGCTACGCGAGCGGATCAAGGACCGACAAGCGTAGAACCGTGTTGAGGACTTTCAGCCATCTGGTTCTTAAAATAGATCGCCTTGTCCGGCTTGTTTCATGGTCTGTTCGTAGGCCGCTGCGCTGAACTCGAAAGGCCCGACATCCTTGTAAAGTTCCAGCCCGGGCTCCTCATCATGCCAGCCCTGGTAGTATGCAAAATCGGACCACTTATAGCCCGATTCCGTCTTGGTGATCTTGCCGAGGATCGCGCCGCAGCCAATATCGGCACAGAGCGGGCACTCGAAAAATATCACCATTCCATCGATGTGAGGTGAGAGCCCTGTGATAAACTCCTCCGCAGCTCCTTGATTGTAGTTCGGAAAATCTAGAGCGAATCTTCCCACAAAATCGCGCTTCGCCACGTTCAGAAGCGTGTAGAGCGATTTGCCATTGATCAAAAAGTCGACCGTGAATCTCTCTGGCGAGCTGGAAAAGCCGGAAGTCTCATGCCCTTTCCGGTGGAGACGCCCTAATGATAATAGGTCATACTTCATGGATCATTCTGCCGAACAGAGGCCTGGCGGTTGGAAACCGCCGCCACGCTTACCGGTGACGTTTGCTGCCCGGGCGCTTGGGCGTGCGCGCCGAGCGGGAAGTCGCCTGCGGGCGACCGCGCTTCTCGGGCTTCGGCTTTTTCGCGAGTTCCTTTTGGGCGCGAACTTTGGCGACCGGAATGAATGGCTTGGCGGCCTTTTTCGCCGGTTTCGCTGCTTTGGCGGCCGCTTTCTCCTTCGCGACTTCGCGTCGCTCGACCACCGTTTCTTTGGTGAAGCGCTTGGCGCTCGCCTCAGCCTTCGGGTTTTTCAGCAACATGCCGATTTCCGTGGCGTTGAGCTGCTGGTAGCCACCGGGTTCGAGATCGCCGAGCCAGAGCGAACCGATGCGGACACGCAGGAGTTTGGTCACCTGATAGCCCATCGCTTCAAACATCACGCGAATTTGCCGTTTCGCGCCGTGGTCCAGCACGACTTTGATGCGGCGGGCGGATTGGCGCTCGATCGACTTCGCCTTCAATTTGCCCTCGGGCGTGTAGATGCCGACGAGAAATTGATCCAGGCGCTCGTTCTCGAACGATTGATTCGAGGTAACATGGTATTCCTTTTCCATCGACTTCGACGGGTGCATCAGCTTCTGCGTCAGATCGCCGTCGTTGGTCAGGATGAGCAGGCCCTCCGAGTCGCGGTCGAGGCGGCCGACGTGATGGAGGTGGTGCAATGCAGGCGGGAGGAATTGGTAAATCGTTTCCCGCCCGAGTTCGTCTTCCTTCGAGCAAACGAAGCCCCGCGGTTTGTGGAACGCCACGACGACTGGCAGTTTCGCGACGACGCGGTGACCGTCCAATTTCACATAATCGCTCGGACCGATGCGGGTGCCGGGATTCTGGCAAATGTGGCCGTTGACCTCGATGCGACCGGACTGGATCAGCTCGTCGCAGCCGCGACGCGAACCGATGCCGCAAGAGGCGAGGTATTTATTGAGGCGGGTGCCGTCGTCACTCATGGCGGGAAAATCGATCTAAAGGAAAAAGAAACCACGAAAAGACACTAAATTCACGAAAGGCTCTGATTTCGTGTCGTTTCGTGCATTTCGTGGTTGGAAATCGAAAGAAAGGGCCAAGCCCGATCACGCAAAAAGGCGCGGCCCCGCGAGGGATCCGCGCGTTTTGCTAAAAAACGGACAAAGGCGATCAGCCTTCTTGCTTGGTCTTCGGTAGACCGATCGGCGTGCGGCCGGCTTTCCATTCGCCGCGCGACTTGAGGAGCTTCACGCGCTCGAAACGCTTGAGGACGGAACGCTTGCCACCAACGGTGCCGCTGGCCTTGAGGCTGTTATGCTTGGACATGACGGAAAATGGTTCGGGTTGGAACGCGGGGCGGGGAAACTAGGAGCGAGCCGGACGCTTGGCAACCCGAAAATCCGGGGTTTCTGCCGTGGAATTGCAGGAGAACCACGGATGAACGCGGATACACACGGATTTCAAAGAGATTTTCCCGCCATCTTTTCTTCTGAATCCGTGTGTATCCGCGTTCATCCGTGGTTGTTTTCCAAGGTTCGAGGGCGTTGACGAAGCCTCCCCGGCGACGCAAGTTCCCGCCGTGAGCGTTCCCACGGTCAATTTCAAGGTCGGCAACGAAAAGCTGATCCGCGTGCTCGACGGCGCGTCGGTGCATCTCCGCGGTTTGCTTACGAAGCAGGGCCGCCCGGACGGCGCATTGCGCATCGCGGTGGTCGGCGGGGGTTGCTCTGGCTTGCAGTATAAAATGGACCTCACCGACGGCCCGCGCGACCGCGACATTCTGGTGCCGAGCAATGGCGTCAATGTGGTGATCGATCCGAAAAGCGCCCTTTTTGTCAGCGGGAGCGAACTGGATTACTCCGATGACTTGCAGCAGGGCGGCTTCAAGGTGAGCAATCCGAACGCGGTCGTGACTTGTTCGTGCGGTGAGAGTTTTGCGGCATGAGTGATCAGTGAGCAGTGGACAGTGATCAGGGAAGATGATGGACGCATTTGAACTGCTCGGATTGCCGCGGAGGCTGGAGATTTCGGAGAACGAACTCCGCGCGGCCTTTCGTGAAGCAGGCAAACGGGTTCATCCGGACGCGGGCGGCAGCGAGGCGGAATTCGCCAAGCTGCAGGAGGCGTTTTTAACGCTGTCGAGTCCGTCGCGGCGGGTGAAACACTGGCTCGTGCTGACGGGGCAAACCGGCGATGACCGGGGGGCGATCGCTCCGGGACTGATGGAGCTTTTCGGAAAAGTCGGCGACGTTTTGCAGCGGGCGGACGCCCTCGTCCGCAAGCGCGACGAGGCGAAATCGGCGCTCGCCCGGGCGCTGCTGGAGAGCGAAACCCACGTTTGCCGGGAAGCGGTTGAGTCGATGATCGACGAAGTGGAAACCGCCATTGCGGGCGAATCGTCGGTTTTTCCCCAAATCGAAGCGGGCGAAACGACCCCGGAGCAAGCCGGGCAAATCGCCCGCAATCTCGCGTTCCTCGAAAAATGGCGGGCGAACCTGCGGGAACGCTTTGCGCGGTTGGTTTAAGCGGAGGGGGTTCCCCAAATGGCCGCTTTGAATTCCGCCACCAGCCAGTTTCTCTCGGGCTTGCTCAATGATCCACCGAAGCGTAGCCGGATTTTGCCTCCACGGATTTCGACGCCATCGAAATATTGGCCACTGATGGGCACGACTCCCTGCACGTGCTCGACTTGCTCCACCGGAAGCGAAGTCATTTTAGTTCTGCCGCTCCACTCTTCGACCAAGCGGATCATGTGCGAGTCGATGATCAAGCGGCAGCGAGCGTTTTTATGCCGATCGCCTGAGTAGAGCATATAGATTCCAAACGCCCAAAATGGGGGCAGAAACAGCCCTAGAATGAGAAATAAGGTCGGTTTTGAAACGGGGTGCGATTCGCCCGTGGTTACCCCGTAACTCAAAAGCAGGGTGACGAAGGTAAAGAACAGAATCCAGAGCCAGCCGATGCAGAGTTGAAAATTGAGCCGTCCACTGGCGGGGATTTCCCAACTTTTCTCTAATCCGGCGACAAAGGTCTTCACTGCGGTGCCCTCCGGCGGACAACCAGCTTCGCCATAAATTTCCGCCACCCTGAGCGTATTTTTGGCCCACTCTGCGGCAATGGCGGCGTGCTGACATTGATTGCAGAAGATAATTGCTTTCGGGTCGGATTCTCCCGATTCGCTGGGTTCCCCACAGGCAGGACAAAGCAGTGCGCTGACGGCGTGTGCCTGTTTCAGTCGCTGCCGCTCAAGAACTGATAAAAGCGGTTTCAACACGGCGGTGGCTTGATAGGGATCGGGCTAACTGCCGCATTGTGGGCAGGCCAACGCGCCTTTCGCGGCGGTCAGTTTCAAGTGTTGCCGTGCAAGGGCGGAGACGAGACGTTGGAACATCGCGCGACGGTTAGCGGGAAATTCCGCACGGCACAACCGAGCATCAAGGAAACCCCAAGGGTTCTTTTTTGCATCTCGCTGACTTGGAGTTAGATTCGCCGTTACGATGAAGACGAGCATTCCACTCCGTCGGTTCGTAGGCGCGGCTGCCTTGGCGGTCGCGATTTCCAGTCCAACACTTCCGGCCATCGACTTGCCCGATGCTCCGTCGATGCGGTCGTCCGGTTTGGGCGGTTATTATAAAATCGCCGAGAGCAACGACCCGTTGTTCCCGGCGGGAGAAGGCCGGGAATGGTTTTTCGATTTCGGCGATGGCGTTCGTCAGGGCCGTTCCAGCGGCACGGTGGCGGTTTCCCTGCGGCAAAATCCGAACGTGCGGGTGCGATTGCTCGTCTGGCAGGTATTTCCGGAAACCGGCACGCTGGTGATCGGCAATCAAACCGAGGAGGGCAGCAAACGCGCGGTGGCGTTGGCTCGCTGGTCGATCGGGCGAACGGCGACGGGCGTGTCGTTGCAGCGGGGCAACTATCAGGTTTCCCTCCAACGGGCGGCAGCGGGCGATTGAGAAAGCGGCTGCGGGTCCGACGTGGGGTTGACCCGTCGCGGGCAATTGCCTAGTCGAAGGCCGGTCAAAATCGACCGCACCCGTCATGTCCCAGGTTCCCACGATTCTCTACACCAAGACCGACGAAGCCCCCGCGTTGGCGACTTACTCGCTGCTGCCGATCGTCCAGGCGTTCACCAAGCACGCCGGCATCGCGGTCGAAACCCGGGATATTTCCCTTGCCGGACGCATTCTCGCCAATTTCCCCGAGTTTCTGGCGGAAGATCAGCGCATCGGTGACGCGCTTTCCGAGCTCGGCGCATTGGCCACCAAGCCCGACGCGAACATCATCAAGCTGCCCAACATTTCCGCGTCGGTGCCCCAGCTCAAGGCGGCCATCGCCGAGCTTCAGACGCAGGGCTACAAGCTGCCGGATTATCCAGAAGATCCGAAGACGGACGCCGAAAAGGACGCCAAGGCCCGTTACGACAAAATCAAAGGCAGCGCGGTGAACCCGGTGTTGCGCGAAGGGAACTCCGATCGTCGCGCGCCGAAGGCAGTGAAAGATTACGCCAAGAAGCACCCGCACTCGATGGGCGCTTGGTCGGGCGATTCGAAGACGTCGGTCGGCACGATGGGCGGCAAAGGCGATTTCTTCTCGAACGAGAAATCGGTCGCGGTGGCCGAGGCGACCGACGTAAAGATCGAATTCGTCGCTGCCGATGGTTCGGTGAAAACGCTTAAGGATAGCACGCCGTTAAAAGCGGGCGAAATCCTCGACGGCACGTTCCTGAGCAAGAAGGCGCTGGTTTCCTTCCTCGATACGCAAGTCGCCAAAGCGAAAGCCAATGGCGTGCTGTTCTCGCTGCACCTAAAGGCGACCATGATGAAGGTCTCCGATCCGGTGATTTTCGGTCACGCGGTGAAGGTGTTCTTCCGCGATTTGCTCGCGAAGCACGGCGCGACGCTGCAGGCGCTCGGCGTCGATTTCAATAACGGCTTCGGCGATCTCGTCGCGAAGATCCAGAGCCTGCCGGCCGATCAGAAGGCAGCGATCGAAAAAGACATCGAATCGATTTACGCCGCCGGTCCGGCGATCGCGATGGTCAATTCGGACAAGGGTATCACCAACCTGCACGTGCCGAGCGATGTGATTGTCGACGCCTCCATGCCAGCGATGATTCGTGCGGGCGGCAAGATGTGGGATAAGGAAGGCAAGACGCAGGACACGCTCGCCGTGATTCCGGACAGCTCCTACGCGGGCATCTATCAGGCGGTCATCGATTTCTGCAAAGCGAACGGTGCGCTCGATCCGAAGACGATGGGCTCCGTGCCGAACGTCGGTCTCATGGCTCAAGCGGCGGAAGAATACGGTTCGCACAACAAGACCTTCGAAGCGCCGGGCAATGGCACGATCCGCGTCGTGGACGCGTCGGGCAACGTGTTGCTCGAACACGCGGTGGAAGAAGGCGACATCTGGCGCGCCTGCCAAACGAAGGACGCGCCGGTGCAGGATTGGGTGAAGCTCGCGGTGAATCGCGCGCGCGCCACGGGTTCGCCCGCCGTGTTCTGGCTCGACAAGAGCCGCGCGCACGACGCCCAAATCATCGCGAAGGTCGAACGCTATCTGAAGGATCACGACACGACCGGCCTGGACATTCGCATCCTGCCGCCTGCTGAAGCCTGCACCTTCAGCCTCGAACGCATCGTCAAAGGCGAAGACACGATTTCCGTCACCGGCAATGTGTTGCGCGACTACCTCACCGACTTGTTCCCGATCCTTGAAGTCGGCACCTCGGCGAAAATGCTTTCGATCGTTCCTCTGATGAACGGCGGCGGTCTGTTCGAAACCGGTGCCGGGGGTTCCGCGCCGAAGCACGTCGAGCAGTTCCTCGAAGAAAACTATCTCCGCTGGGATTCGTTGGGCGAATTCTTCGCGCTTGCCGCGTCATTCGAACACCTCGCGGAAACGTTCGGTCATGCGAAAGCCAAGGTGCTCGCCGAGACGCTCGATACCGCCAATGGCAAGTTCCTCGAAAACGACCGCTCGCCCGGCCGCAAGCTCGGCACGATCGACAACCGCGGCTCGCATTTCTACCTCGCGCTTTACTGGGCCGAGGCGCTTGCCGCGCAGAACGCGGACGCGGAGCTGAAGGCGATTTTCGCCCCGGTAGCGGAAGCGTTGGTGGCGAACGAAGCGAAGATCGTGGAAGAACTGGTCGCCGTCCAGGGCAAGCCAGTGGACCTCGGCGGTTACTATCAGCCGGATGACTCGAAAGCGTCCGCCGTGCTTCGCCCGAGTGCGACGTTTAACGGCATCCTCGCGGCGATCTGAATCGCTCCCGAACGAATTCAAAATCCCGCCAGCCAGTCCGGTTGGCGGGATTTTTTTGAACTCGTTCAAGAGCCACGCGTAGTCAGCGAAGCCAGCGGCAAAAACAGTCGTAGCGATTCTGGGCCAATCCTTTGAAATCCATATTTCTCGTAAAAGCCCACGACGCTTTCTTCCGCGGCATCGACGGCGAGGCCAATCCCACCGGTGCCTCGCATTGCGGAAGCCGCGATTTCTCGAGCGGCGGCGAGTAACAATCGCGCGACTCCTTTGCCTTGATGTCGCTCGTCGACCGCCAATCGTCCGAGTAAAACGACCGGCACTGGCATGCGGGGCAATCCTTTCGCCGTGCCCGGCCAATCGGCCGCTTCCGCGACGACGGTGGTCAAAGTGAAGTAACCAAGAATGGGCTTCGGAGGGGTGGCGTCATGTTGCACTAGCACCCGCGTGACGCTCACGCCTTTCGCCAGATGTCCCTTGGCCGTTTCGCGCAGGTAGCGGTCGAGCGATTCCCGCCCACAATGAAAACGTGCGCGGTCATGTTCGTCCGCCAACTGCTCAAGATCGAATGCGGACATGGGCGGCGAGGTCCTTGGCGGCTTTCTTCGCTTCAGCGTTGGGCGCGGGAGGTTTTGCGAGCAAACGCTGGATTTTCAACGATTCTTCCGCGCTCAGCTTCCAGCGCGCTTCCTCTTCGATCACCCGCTCGGCTTCGCGGTAAACCACTTCCAGAATAAAGTTGGCGACGGATTGGCCCCGGATTGCGGCGGCTTCCTTCAGTCGTTGAGCCGTGGCTTCCGGAAAGCGCGGATTGATTCTCACCACGCGTTTGGATGTGGGGGAGGGGCTGGCGGCTTTCGCTTTCACCGCAGCAAGCTACATTCGTTCCTGTCGGCAGCCAACCTAATTGACACCAATTTGACACTTTAAGAGGTTCGGCATCCTTGTGGATTTGACATTCCCCGGCTGCCGGAAAGAGTCGGCGCATGTACGAAACGCGAGGCACGCTTAAGATGATCGGTGATATTCAGACGTTCGGCAGCGGCTTCACCAAGCGCGAGTTCGTCGTCACCACCGCGCACGACAAGTATCCCCAGGATCTCAAGTTCGAGATCGTGAAGGACAAGTGCGCGTTGCTCGATTCGTTTGAGCAGGGGCAGGAAGTCGTCGTGAACTTCGACATTCGCGGCAACGAATACCAGGGCCGTTACTATGTGAATCTCTCGTGCTGGAAAATCCAACCCGCGAACGGCCAGTCGAGCGAAACGCCCGCGGGCAACGTCGCTCCGGCGCGTCGTCCCCAGCAAGCCGCTGCCAGCTCGCATACCGAACCCTCGGCGGCGGACCTGCGGAATGAAGACGATTTCGACGACGAGATTCCGTTCTAATCAGCGTTTCACGATCACCGGCGTCCCGAGGCGCACGACGTCGTAGAAGCGCTTCGCGTGACGCTTGGGCAAACGGACGCAACCGCTGGACGCCGGGTAACCCGGGACATTTCCCGCATGCAGTCCGTAGGCCCCATTGAAGCGAAGGAAATACGGCATCGGCACGCCCTCAAAGCGCGAGCCCGGCGGGCGGGCGGCTTTGCGGATGTCGACGTTCTGTTTCACGATCCGACCATTCCGGACGTAGTTGCCGTAGAGCGTCGAACGGTGGTCGGCGTCCTTTTGGATGACCGCGAAGCGACCGACCGGCGTGTTCTTGCCCTCGCGTCCGGAGGAAATAGGCGCGACGGCCATCAGCTCCTTGCGATGATAAAGATAGGCCTTTTGCTCGCTCAGATCGACGACGATGCGACGGTTTCGCGTGCCCCCTTTGTCCCACAGCGCGCCCAGTTCGGGCACGGTGGTGCAGCTTGTGAAGAAGCTGGCGACGAGGGACAGCAGGCAGAGAACGGATTTGGAAAAGCGGGACATGGAAACGAAGTGCCCGCTTTCCATCGCAGTCTTCACCTCGCGGGTCAATCGCCCGCAGCCATTTGACTGGGAGCGATTTGCAACGTCGTGGCGGTTACTCGCCGGCGGTTTTCGGCTGGTCGTCCCACCATTTGGACAAACGCGCGTTCGGCACTTCAGGGATGGCGAGGCCACCCGCATCGTAATGGGAGGTGTCGTTGAACAAGGTCAGTCGCGCACGGACCGAGTCCTTGAAGTCGACGATGTTCAACGCCGCCGGGTTTTGATCGAGGTTATCCCGATAACGACGCGGGTCGAAGCCGAGCAACGAACTGAGTAGCAGTCGGATGGTGGCTTTGTGGGAAACCACCAGGATACGGCCGCCGGGATGGGCGCGGACGATATCGATCAACGCGGGCAAAGCGCGGGCGGTGACTTCGAGGCCGCTTTCGCCGCCGACCGGGGAAAAGGTGTAAGGATCTTCATCCCACGCGGCGGCTTCTTCCGGGAATTGTTGCTGAACTTCCGCGCGCGTCAGGCCTTCCCAGCGGCCGTGGGAAATTTCGCGCAAGCCATCGCGAATTTGCACGTCGAGGCCGTGTGCGGCGGAAGCGAGCCGGGCGGTTTCCTGCGTGCGGCCAAGCGGCGTGGCATACACCGCGGTGAGCTTTTCTTTCGCCAGTCGCAGGCCGAGGCGGCGGGCCTGTTCGCGGCCTTCATCGGAAAGCGGGACATCGGTGGCGCCGGCGAAACGGTCTTCGGCGGTCAGAATGGTCGCGCCGTGACGGACGAGGAAAATGCGGGTAGCGGTGGACATAAAAAGGAAACAAAAGGCGAACTCAGCGTTCGATGGTGAAGCCGTTCACGCGGTCGAGCGGGTCGATCGGCTCGACATGCATGGCGCGGATGTGATGCGAGACAGCAGAATCCTCGGCGATTTCCTTCAGGAATGCCGCAACTTCGTCCGCCTCGCCATCGACCTGAAGTTCGACCGTGCCGTCGGGCAGGTTTTTCACCCACCCGCGCACGTCGAAGCCGCGGGCGACATCTTTGGTCGTGTAGCGGAAACCGACGCCTTGGACGCGGCCTTCGAAAATCACCCGTTTGGCAGCCATGGAAGTGCGGAGAGTTAGCGGCGGGATTTGCCCGCGGGCGCGGTGGCCGGCGGCGTTTTGAAAGGATCGGTGTCGAGTGCGGAGGCGCCGGTTCCCTTATAAAGCTCCTCGGCCTTTTTTCCTGGAATCAAGGTGAGGGAAATCGGCGCGCTACGTTTGCCATTGGCATCGTAGGTGTAAATGAAGCGCCGGACCGGCATTTCCTGGCCGTTGGCCGGATTGATGCGCTTTACGCGGGAATCGAACATCTGCTCCTCGACCAAACGCCCGTCGCTTTTGTGATAACCGTAGCGAACCTTGTAGAGTTCGTTTTTCCCGCCGTCGTAGATCTTGCAGCTCAGCGTGTTACCATTGCCGTCCATGACATAGATCGTCACGAGTTCGAGTCGGCCGTTGGCGCTGTAGGTTTTCTTGGTGAGCTTCTTGTTATCCGGACTGCGCAGGAAACGCGTCTGCGAACCGTCTTCGTGTCGCAGTACGCGCACGTTCGGGCCGTCCACCGCGTCGAGGTCTTCCGCCGCCCATGCGGGCAACGCGGCGACCAAGGCCAGCGCGAAGCAGGTTTTCCGGATTGTCAGTCGATCCATGGCGGGCAAGCTAGCGGGGCGGTCAAAACGCCGCAAGCGGCTAGTTCTCATGCAGTGGCGGACCTCCCAGCGAACCTTCGATCTTTCCCGGCGCGGAGCGATCATGGGCATCCTCAACGTGACCCCGGATTCGTTCTCCGATGGTGGCCGTCACGTTGCGGTCGAAGCGGCCTTGGCCCATGCTCGGCAAATGATCGCGGAGGGAGCGGAAGTCCTCGATATCGGCGGTGAATCAACGCGTCCCGGCGCGATGCCGGTTTCCATCGAGGAGGAAATCGCCCGCACGGTCCCCGTCATCCGGGCGATTCGTCAGGAGTGGAGCGGCTGCCTTTCCATCGACACGATGAAAGCGGAAGTCGCGGCTGCGGCGCTCGAAGCCGGGGCGGACGTGGCCAATGACGTCACCGGGCTCACGGGCGATCCGGAAATGGTCGCGGTGTGTCGCGACGCCGGCTGCGGCGTGGTGGTGATGCACATGCAGGGCACGCCGCGCACGATGCAGGCGAATCCTCGCTACGACGATGTAGTGCAGGACGTGCGGGCTTTTTTCGTGGAACGGCTCGAAACGCTGATCTCCGCCGGGTTAGATGCCCGGACGCTTTGTTTCGACCCCGGCATCGGCTTCGGCAAAACGCTGGAGCACAACCTCGCGCTGCTGCGGAATTTGGGAACCCTTTCGCCCGCCGGTCGACCGCTATTGCTTGGTGTTTCCCGCAAATCCTTCATCGGGAAAATCCTCGGCAGCGGTTCAATCGACGACCGCAACTGGCCAACCGTGGCGCTCACTGCCTACGGTCGCGACGCGGGGGTGCGTTTGCACCGGGTGCACGACGTGAAACCGAACGTCGAAGCGCTGCGGATGGCCGAGGCGATTTTGGGAGTATGAAATTTCGCAAGCAGGAATGCTTACGCCACCTCACATCGCCGGCTTCGGCGAGCAGGCGAAGCGATACTTCACCACGGCGTCGGCGACCCCGGCGGCGACGGCGTTTTGATACGCTTCCGTTTCGATCAACCGAGCTTCGTAGGGGTGACTGACGAAGCCTGCTTCAAACAGGATTGCCGGATGGCGGACGCCGGAAAGCACGCTCCAGCGGGCGCGTTTGATGCCGCGGTCGAAGCTGTTGTTACCGAGGCGGCGCATCACCGAACCGTGCACGGCGGTGGCCAATGCGATGTTGGCCGAGTCATGGGTGTTGCCGTTGCGCATGCCAAAGTCGCTGGCTTTGATGTCGCTGCCGTAATGGGCGATGCCTTGCGGCGAAAGGGTGAAGGTTTCGATGCCGCGCGCTTCCTTGCCGCCCGAGTTGAAATGCAGACTGATGAAGAGCGCGTTCTCGCGCACCGCGTTGGCGATGTTCACGCGTTCCTGCAAGGTCAGGAAGCGATCGGTGTTGCGGGTCAGCACCACCTTGTAGCCGTTCTTTTCGAGCTGGGCCTTCACCTTGCCCGCGAGTTTGAGCGTGTATTCGGCTTCGCTGCCGAGCGGATTGGTCGCTCCCGCATCTTTGCCGCCATGACCGGCGTCCACGATCACCGTGCGGAAATCGCCCGCGTTCTTGATGTAATTCGGCCGCAGCACTGGATCGATCAGCTTCACCAGATCGACCCGGGAAACGAGTACCTTGTTGCCGCTGGTGGTCACCGGATAGCTGAAGACGAACTTCACGTTGTTCATCAGGCATTCCGATCCGCCGACGCGCATTTTCATTTCCACCTTCGGATTTTCCAATAGGACGTCCTGACCGGAGCGGTTGAGTTTGGAAAAGTTGTAGAACGACTTGATGCTATCGAGCGAAACGTAGTCGCGGCCTTCCATTTTCACCACATCCCAGCCACCGGGAGCGGCGGCGACGGGGCCGGCCAGCGCGAGCAACAAAGCGGCGGCTAGCGGGCGGACAAGCGGAAGACGGAAAAAACGCGGCATGGTTTCGGGAAAAGGGGGGAGACATCCTATAGCTCCACGGCGGGGCGATTACAATTCGGAAAACCCCCACAAGAGGAGCTGGGCGGCCGAAGAAAGCGGGGGAGAAGCGGCGCTTTGTCTGAAAAACTTGAGCCCGCTTTTCCCGGCCCCTAGCTTCCCGCATGCCCGACATTCATCCCGTAGGAACCGTGCGCGCCCGCTGGGGCGAAGGTGCAGTGTGGTGGAACGACGCTCTCTACTACGTCGACATCGAAGCGCACCAGGTTCACCGCTACGAACCTTCCACCGGCGCGGAGCATTCTTGGAACGTCGGCCAGCGGGTCGGCACCGTCGTGCCCCGCGAAAGCGGCGGCCTGGTGATCGCGGGCGACCACGGCCTGTATTTCCTCGATGAGCAAACCGGCGAGCTTTCGCCGATCGCCGACCCCGAGCCGGATAAGCCGGACAATCGCTTCAACGACGGTAAGTGTTCGCCCGACGGCCGGTTCTTCGCTGGTACCATCAGTTTGGTGAAAAAGACCGGCGACGCGAAACTTTACCGCCTCGATCCGGATCTCACGCTGCACGAAGCCTTCGGCCCGGTGACGAACTCGAACGGCATCGTTTGGAGCAAGGACAGCAAGACGGTCTATTACATCGACACGCCGCGCCGCGAAGTCCTCGCCTTCGATTACGAGGACGGCCACCTGCGCAATCTTCGCAGCGTCGTTTCCACCGAGGCGATCGACGCTTCGCCCGATGGCATGACGATCGATTCCGACGACCGCCTATGGGTCGCCTTTTGCCATGGCGCGTGTGTCGCCTGTTACGATCCCGCCACCGGCGAAGAAGTTCGCCGCGTCGAGATCCCGGCGCTGGAAACGACCTCCTGCGCGTTCGGCGGCCCGGACTTGGCCGATCTCTACATCACCACCGGCATCCACAAATCGGTGGAAGAGGAACACGGCGGCCGTTTGTTCGTCGTCAAAGGCCTGGGCGTGAAAGGCGTTCCCGCGAACGCCTTCGCCGGTTGAGTCATTTGAGCAGCTCGTCCCGCCAAGCCCGGTAGTCATTAACCGAAGGCTTGGCGGCCGGGCTGGGTTTCGCGGCTCCGAGCTTCCGCGAAGGCTTCGGTCTCGGAGCGGCTTTGCGCGGTTTCATCGGGTGAGGTGAGAGCCGGAGGGGATTGTCGGTTCGACGGGTTTGTGCTGCCTGCCGAATTGTTCGCTCCAGTGCTGCAGGAAGAACTTTTTCTCCTGCGTGAGCAGTTGATCCGAGCGCCCGAGGATGGGTCGCAGCGAGGTGGTCATTTGCAGCGTGACCAGGAGAAAGACCGTGCTCCAGATGAGCAGCGGGCTGCGTTGAATGCCCCCGGCCGAGCGCACCGCGGTTTTGAGAAAGCGCAGGCCGAACAGCGCGGCGATCAACCACGCGCCGACACTCAACGTGCCCATGAAGCCGAACGAATCGGTCGACTCCGCGAAAATCCAGACCGCGGGCGCGAAGCCGAGCAAAAGTAGTCCGGCCAGGGCGAGCGCTCCTGCGAGCGAAGCGGCGATTTGACCGGCGGACATCCGGCTGCCCGCGAGCGTGGCGAAGATGAACAAGCTGGGGAAACAAATCGTGCCTGCGATCACCAGGCCGGCGCCAATTTTCAACGGCGCGGTCCACAGTTGCTCGTGCTTGGCGAAGCAGCCGAGGACCACGCCAAAGATCAAAAAGGCCACGATCGCCAGTAACGTGAACCGGCCGGTCGCGCGATGGCCGGGTTTCGCGAGGCGGTCGACCAGAGCATGCGGCTGACGCAGCAGCGCTTCGAACAACGTGCGGAAATCGAGACGCTCCGGGAGTGCTTGAGGCATCGGTGGGGGATTGAAGGCGGGCGCGGTCGGGTCAATGGGATTCATGGCAGGTGCGGGTTGGAGTGCGTTTGAGAACGAGGGGGAGAAGGAAAAGAGCCGACAGAAGCGTCAGGGCCGTGACGGCAGGAATCGCGTTGCCGCCGGTGATCACCTCGAGCCGCGTCCAAACGGCTTGGTAAAAATTTCCGCCTTCCGTCGGGTGATCGCGAAGGAACTGAACCTTCAACCCGGGGCTCCCGAAAAACGGCCGCAGCAGCCAGGAAAACTGCGCGCCGAGGAACGCATTGCCCGCGAGCCAAGCGAATAAGGTACCGTTTGCCACCAGCCGATTGGGCGCACGCCCGGCTAGCAGCCGGTGCAGGTGCAGATTTGAAACGACACCCGCGAATGCGATCAACGCGGTATGAGCGATCAGGTAAGCCGAGTGCGCCGTGACCGCTTGCGGCGAATCGGGCGGCGGCGCGTTCCACGCCAGGAAGAATGTCACCGGCGACAACGAGCCGAGAATCAACGCGGCTTGGGCGAACGCCGTGAGCAACGCCAGCCACGATTGGCGGAAACCGAGGCCGCTGCCGAGCAACACGCCGAGCAAACCATTGAGCAGTCCGTTGCAGGCCAGCGTGCAGGCGATCAGCAGCGGCATTTTGATCGCGACATACACGCCCATCAGTGGCGACCGCCAAACGCCGACCGAAAACCCGTAAGCGGCCAAACCGAGGATCGCGGCCAACGCGCTACCGGCAATCCGTCGTGCGTTCGGCTGATCGAGCCAAACGGTGTCCGGTTGCAACAGCGGTCGAAGAAGCATGCCGCCATGTCAGCGCCCGCTTGTGAAAGCCTCATCCCCGGCGGGTGAAGCTTCCATGAAACATCCGTGAAAACCGGCCCGGTTCAGTGAGTCGTTCCGGGTAAGGTCAACACGGCGACCGTGCCGCCGTTGGGCGCGGGCGAAAGCTCGATGGAACCACCGTGCAATTCGGCCGCTTCTTTCACCAAGGTCAGGCCCAGACCGGTGCCTTTGCGACCGCTGGTGTGATGCCGCAACGAATAGAAGCGGTCGAAGATTTTGTCCTGCGCGTAATCCGGAATGCCGGTGCCGTGATCACGGATGACGAGTCGAACCACGCCTTCTCCGGCGTCGATTTCCACCTCGACCGTTGCCCCGCGCGGCGAGAAGTCGATGGCGTTCTCCAGCAGATTCGTCGCGGCGGCGCGCAGGATGAATTCGTCGCCGCGAACCGTGATGGACGTCTTCGGGAAAACGGGGGAAATCGCCACGCCCGCGATGTCGGCGAGCGGCTTGGCTTGATCGATCGCCCGGGCGACGAGCGTGGCGAGGTCGAGATCTTCGGCGGCTTCGAGATGGCTTTTGCTTTCGATTGCCGCGAGTTCGAGCAGGCGATTGATCATGCGCTCCGCCCGGCTGGTTTCCGCCCGGATGTTGCCGAGGAAACGTCGCCGCGTCTCCGCGGGCATTTCCTCGTCGAGCAATTCCGCCGCGCCGCGAATCGCCGCGAGCGGGCTCTTCATTTCATGCGTGAGCGTCTGGATGTAGCGCTCGGCGAACCGTCGGCCTTCCAGTGCCTCACGCATCGATTCCATCGCGCGGGCCAGCGTGTTGACCTCGCGCCCCATCCCGAGTTTCGGCAGTTCCGGGCGCTCGCCGCGTTCGATCGAGCGGGCGTAGTCGGTGATCTTGCCGATCGGGCGATACAGCCAAAGGAAGACCGCGCCGATGAGAAACAACGTGCCGCCACCGATCAGACCGCACGCCCAGCCGATGACGGTTTGACGTTTGCGGATCATCGGCAGCGCGTCCGCCTGTGGCTTGAAAACCGTCAGCACGGCGGACGGTTTCGCCGGATCGCCCACCGGTGCCGCGACGTAGAGGATCGACGTTTTCGCGTCGGCCTCATCGTCGCGAGTGCTGCGCGCGCCATACTCGCCACGAAGCGTCAGCGCGACATCGCGCATGCCGGAAAAATCGCGACCCTCGCGCTTGCCGTGATCGGAATCGAACAACACCACGCCCCGCGCATCGGTGAGGTAGGCGTTGAGGCCGACGTGCGTTTTGAGGTGATCGTAAATCCGCGCGTTGAACTCATGTTCGTGCGCGCCCTCGAACATCCGTCGCAACCGCCCGGTGTCCGGCTCGCCGTGGAGCAGATCGTCCTGCACGAACTCCGCCAGCAGATGCGCCGAATCGACCATCGCCTCTTCGGTCGCCTGGAGCGTCTGCGGTTCGACATCGGACAGGAAATGCCACGCGATCAAGCCAAAGCCGGTCGCGATGATGCAGGCGATGAAGAACAGCGTGACGCGGGTGAAGCGCAAAGAGGTTGATGGTTGAGAGTGGATAGTTGAGAGCGAAGATCTGCCTTCGTCGGTCAACTCTCTTTAACTCTTCAACAAAGTGCCCAGTCGCTTCAAGCGCGCGGCGGAACGTTCCGCGCCGAGCACGGCGAGCATATCGCCGAGGTCCGGGCCGTGCGCACGACCGCTGAGGGCGACGCGCACCGGAAACATGAGCTGGCCCGATTTCGCGCCCGCGGCTTTCGCCGTTTCACCAATCGCCGCCTTCGCCGCGTCGGCCGACCATTCCGGCGTGGTGGTGAAAGCTTCGGCCAGCGCGATCAGCAGATCGGCAGCTTGGGCGTTGCCCTTCACTTTTTCCAGAGCCTCGGTTTCGTAGGCGAAAGAATCTTCCAGCAGGAACCCGACCGCGTCCGGCACTTCCTGCAGTAGACGAACCTTTTCCTTCACCGTTTTCGCGATGGCGGGAAAATCCTCACCCACCGGCAAGCCAACGGCTTCGACGAAGGGCTTGGCAGCTTCGGCGAAGGCGTCGTCGCTCAGTCGCATCAGGTGCTGCTGATTCAACCACGCGCATTTTTCCGGGTCGAAGCGGGCGGGGGAACGGTTCACCGCTTCGAGCGAGAAGCGCTCGATGAGTTGGAACAGCGTGAAGACCTCTTCGTCGGTCTTCGACGACCAACCGAGCAGCGCGAGGAAATTGACCACCGCCGAGGGCAGGAAGCCTTGGCGTGGGTAATCGCCGACCGCGGCGCCGGCGTCGCGCTTCGACATCTTCGAGCCGTCGCCATTCAAGATGAGCGGGATGTGTGCGTAGAGCGGGGCAGGGGCACCGAATGCCTCGAAAAGCTGCAAATGCTTCGGCGTGTTCATCAGGTGGTCCTCACCGCGGATCACGTGGGTGATCTTCATTTCGAGGTCATCAACCACATTGACGAAATGGAACACGTAGGAGCCGTCCGAGCGCTTCACCACCATGTCCGGCGTGTTGCTTTCGTCGGCGTAATTGATCGTCACCTCGCCGCAAACCAGATCGTTCATCGTCACCGGCTTGCGCTCGAAGCGGAATCGCCACGCGCCGTTGTCCTCGTAAACGCGGTCGTTGATGCGGAGCACTTCGAACCACTTGTCGTAAATGTCGCGGCGTTCGCTCTGGAAATACGGACCGTAGGAGCCGCCGACCTGCGGGCCTTCGTCCCAATCCATCCCCAGCCAGCGCATGCCGGAAAAAATCGCGTCGCGGGCCTCTTCGGTGTTCCTCGCCTCGTCGGTGTCTTCGACCCGCAGCACGAAGGTGCCGCCGTGATGGCGGGCGAACAGGAAATTGAACAGCGCGGTGCGCGCACCGCCGACGTGCAAATAACCGGTCGGCGAAGGAGCGAAGCGGGTGCGGACGGACATGCGCGCGGTGTAGCGGGCTGGCTATGCGGAGGGAAGAACTTCAGCCGCAAAAAGGCGCAGAAAGAAACAAAAGGTCAGAGAAATCCGGGAAAGGAAGCCGTTTTGGCTAACCCTGTTTTTCTTTTTGCGCGTCTTCTTGCGCCTTTTTGCGGCTAAAATTCTTCGCGGTTTTTACGTTTCTCCCTCCGCAGATCGTAGAGATACCAGGCCTCGACCTTTTCCCGCGCCCACGGGGTTTTCCGCAGGAACGTCAGGCTCGATTTGATGCTCGGGTTGTTCTGGAAACAGCGAATCCGGATCCGCTCGGCCAGGATTTCCCAGCCGTGCCGCTCGACTAGGGTGGTCAGGATTTTCTCCAGGGTCAGGCCGTGGAGCGGGTCGCGCGGGTGTTCCGATGGGGCGGGCATGGGCGAAGAATTGCGTATTGGGGATTGCGGAATGCGGATTGGAAGAGACCTGCGAATAGGCTCGCCCAGCCCCTTCTTTCATTCCGCAATCCGAAATCCGCAATCCACAATTCTCTAGAGGGTTGCGGCCGCCGCCTTCGGTCGCTAGGCTCCGCGCCCCCGCCACCGATGAAACCGGTTTTTCTCTACGACACGACCCTGCGCGACGGCACGCAAGGCGAAGGCTTCCAGCTTTCCGGCCTCGATAAGCTGCGCATTGCCAAACGTCTGGACGAATTCGGCATCGACTACATTGAAGGCGGCTGGCCGGGTTCGAACCCGAAGGACGTCGAGTTCTTCCAGGAGGCGAAGTCGCTCAAACTCAAGCACGCCAAGCTCGCCGCGTTCGGTTCGACCCGTCGCGCCGATACTCCGGTCGAGGACGACGCTCAGGTGCGCTTGTTGCTCGAAGCCGAGACGCCGGTCGTGACGATTTTCGGCAAAAGCTGGGAACTCCACGTCACCGAAGTCCTTCGCACCACGCCCGAGGAAAACCGCGCGATGATCCGCGACACGGTGGCGCATTTGAAAAAGCACGGCCGCGAGGTCGTCTATGACGCCGAACACTTTTTCGACGGCTACAAGGATTCGCCCGAACACGCACTCGCCACGCTGGAAGCCGCGGCGGAGGGCGGCGCGGATTGCCTCGTGCTGTGCGACACCAATGGCGGCACGCTGCCCCATGAGGTCGAGGAAATCTGCCGCGCGGTGCAAACCCGCATTCCCGGTGTGGCGGTTGGCATTCACACCCACAACGACTGCGAACTCGCGGTCGCCAACGCGGTCGCCGCGGTCCGTGGCGGCGCGGTGCAGATCCAGGGCACGATCAACGGCTACGGCGAACGCACCGGCAACTGCAACCTCACCTCGGTGATCCCGATCCTCCAGCTCAAGATGGAGCTGCCGGTGATCGATCACTTGGAAAAACTCCAGGAGCTTTCGTACTTCGTCGACGACGTTTCCAACAACCCGCATTTCGCCCGCGCGCCGTTCGTCGGCCGCACCGCGTTCGCTCACAAGGGCGGCATGCACGTCAACGCGGTAAAAAAACTCGCCCGCAGTTACGAACACATCCGCCCGGAGTCGGTCGGCAATTCGCAGAACATCCTCGTCTCCGAACTCAGCGGTCAGGACAACATTCTGATCAAAGCCGAAGAACTCGGCCTGCCGCTCGCCAAGGGTTCGCCCGAGGCGAAATCGGTGCTGCAAAAAATCAAGGCGCTCGAGCACGAAGGCTATTCGTTCGAGGCGGCCGGCGGTTCGCTCGAACTGCTCATCCGTCGCGAGCTTGGAGCCTACACCAACGCCTTCGATCTGAAGGAATACCACACCAGTTTCCGCAAATACGGCGACGGCCACGCGCCGGTTTGCGAGGCGACGGTGAAGCTCTACGTCGACAGCACGCCGGAATACACCGTGGCGGAAGGCCATGGCGTGGTGAACGCCCTCGACGTCGCCCTGCGCAAGGCGCTGCTGCCGTTCTATCCGGAAATCGAGAAGATCTCGTTGGTGGATTACAAGGTCCGCATCGTCGACGGCCACGACGCCACCGCGTCGAAAACCCGCGTGTTGATCGTCACCACCGACGGCGAGACGAGCTGGGGCACGATCGGCGTTTCCGACAGCATCATCGAAGCGAGCTGGCTCGCGATCGTCGACGGCATCGACCTGTTCCTGCAGCGGAAAAAATGATCCCGCGGGGGAAAACAGGCGTGTGACCTTGGGCGGAAATCGCCTAGGTTCGCCGCATGCCGTTTAACCGCTTCGGACTCGAGGCCGGAATTCTCCGCGCCGTTCAAAACGAGGGATACACTCGCTCCACCCCGATTCAGGCGGCGGCCATTCCGAAGGTGATGCAGGGTCACGACCTGATCGCCATCGCCCAGACCGGCACCGGCAAGACGGCGGCCTTCGTGTTGCCGATGCTCCATCGCCTGGCGAAGGCTCGCGCGGATCGCGCACGCGGCGTGCAGGCCTTGATCCTCGCGCCGACCCGCGAGCTTGCCGTGCAGATCGAGGAAAGCATCCGCGCCTATGGTCGCTATCTCCTCGTCCGGACGGCCGCGATCTATGGCGGTGTGGAAGAGGAAGCCCAGATCAAGGCGTTGCGAAAGGGCGTGCAGATCCTCGTCGCCACGCCCGGCCGCCTCATCGATCTGATGGAGCGCGGGAAAATCGATTTTCGCCCGCTGGAAATGCTCGTCCTCGATGAAGCGGACCGGATGCTTCACATGGGCTTCTTGCCGGACATCGAAACGATCATCGACGCGCTGCCTCAGCGCCGGCAGACGCTGATGTTCTCCGCCACGCTTTCGAAGGACATCGAATCGCTCGCCCGACGGTTCCTGCACGAACCGAAGACCGTCCAGATCGGCGAACGCACGAACCCGGCCGATACCGTCGAGCAATGCATCTATGAAGTGCCGGCGCATTTGAAAAACGCGATGCTGCGCGATCTGCTCCGGCGCTCCGGCTTCGACAAGGTCCTCGTGTTCACCCGCATGAAAGACGGCGCGGACCGGCTCACGGAGTTTCTCAAAAGCTCCGGCGTGCAAGCGGTCAAACTGCATTCGAGCCGCTCGCAGGAGCAACGACTGAAGGCGCTGCAGGATTTCAAGGACGGTAAAGCGCAGGTCCTCGTCGCCACCGACATCGTCGCGCGCGGCATCGACATCGATGGCGTCAGCCACGTGGTGAACTACGACTTCCCGGTCAATCCCGAGGACTACATCCATCGGATCGGCCGGACCGGTCGCGCCGAAGCCCAGGGTCAGGCGATCAGCTTCGTGCCGAAACACGACCTCAACCTGCTCGGCGTCCTCGAACTGACCATCGGCCAGCGCCTCGAACGGAAGCGCCTGAAAGGCTTCAACTACCAAGCCCCGCCGCAGGCCGCTCAACCGGGCGAAAAGCCGGCGAAGAAGGATTGGCGGAAGCGCACCCGCGAGATGGAGGCGAAGAAGTCCGCGAAGCCCTTCAAGCCCGCGTCCCGCCCGCCCAAAAAGCGCGACGACAAACGCGGTTGAACTGAGAGCGCGGCATTCATTCCGCCTCTTCAGTAACGCGCCGATTTCTCAAAACCCCCGCAAATCCAACTGATCGGCGTGCAGCAGCGGCACGCGTTTGCCCATCTTCTTCTGGATCACCCGGAAATGGTGCAGCTCCTCCGGGCTGACCAACGAGATTGCATCGCCGGAGGCCTCCGCGCGACCGGTCCGGCCGATCCGATGGATGTAATCCTTCGGCGAACGCGGCAGCTCGTAGTTGATGACGCAGGGCAAGGCCTTGATGTCGACGCCCCGGGCGAGCAAGTCAGTCGCGACGAGCACCCGCAGTTCGCCCGCCTTGAATTGCCGCAAGACATCGCGACGGGCCTGTTGGCTCAGCTTGGAATGGATCGCGGCGGCGTGGATGCGGTTTTGCGTGAGCTTCGTTACGACCTGATCCGCCCGGAAGGTCGAAGAGGTGAACACCAGCACCTGCTTCAACTTCCCCTGCTTGATGAGATAGCGCAGCAGGGGCCCCTTTTTCTCCTCGGCGACCAAATACGCCGACTGGTTGATCAGCTCGATGTCGTCCGTTTCGGAAACGATCTTGATCACCTGAGGATCGTGCAGGACGAGCTGTTGGATGGCGCTCAAGTCGTCGCTGAGCGTGGCGGAAAAGAGCAGGTTCTGACGCTTCGGCGGCAGCAGGGCGAGGATGGCGTCGACCTCTTCCTTGAAGCCGAGGTTGAGCATCTTGTCCGCCTCGTCGAGCACCAGCGTGGCGATCGACGACAACCGCACGGCGTTCTTCTCGACCAATTCCAGCAAGCGCCCGGGCGTGGCCACGAGAATGTCCGCTTTGCCGATGGCCTGCATCTGCGGGTTGATCGCCACGCCGCCGAAGACCGCCAAGCAGTTCAATCGCTCCGGCAGGGCGGGGATGAACGTTTGGAAAACCTGCCGCACCTGATCGGCCAGTTCACGCGTTGGCACCAGCACCAGCACCGCCGGTTCGCGGTAGCGGGAAACCGTCGATTGCAGGTGATGGAGGATCGGCAGGACGTAGCCCGCCGTTTTGCCCGAACCGGTTTTGGCGATGCCCAGCACGTCCCGTTTCGCCAGCGCCGCCGGGATCGCCTCGCGCTGAATCGGCGTCGGCTCGGCAAACCCGCGCGTCTCCAAAAGGTTCAGGAACGCGGGAGAAAGGCCGAGCGAGGTGAAGGACATGATCGAAACAGGGAAAACAAGGAAAGGGCGAACGGGACCGCGAGGATGACCGCCACGTCCCGGGAAATCACGCTTTCATTCCGCGCGCGGCCAAAGGCGGGTCGCGGTCGCTTCGAAAGGACGGGCTCCATCACCGGCGGAAAAGCGCTGGCAGGGGCGTGGGGCGTGATTTACCCTCCGCTCATGGCCGTTACCCCTTCCTATGCCCATCTGGAGGATGAGGTCCTGCATCTTTCGCGCGAAGAGCGCTCCTTGCTCGCCAGCAAGCTGCTCGAAAGCCTCGACGACGATGACGGCTTCGAACTGGCCCCGGAATGGAATGAGGAACTTCAGCGCCGGGCGAAGGAAATCGACGAAGGGAAAGCGAAGATGATCCCGCATGCCAACGTGCTCGCTCAGGTGAAGGCACGGCTGGCTGAAGTTCGCAACGAGCGCCAATGATCCTGACGTGGCACGAAGACGCCGAGGAAGAATACGTTTCGGCGGCCGTCTATTACGAGCGGCAGGTGGATGGCCTTGGCGAGCGCTTCCTTGAGCAAATCGAGGCGACGTTGGCGCGTGTGATGGCGGCTCCCTTACGGCCCCGGTTTTTTGAAAACGGCTTTCGCAGGCTCCGGGTCGATCGCTTTCCCTACGCGGTGATTTACCGAGTGAAGGCCGATGCGGTGCAGATCCTCGCGGTGGCCCACGCCAAACGTCGCCCCGGCTACTGGCGGGAACGGGCCGAGGGTTGAGGCCAGCGCGCCAACGGCGCGAACGATATCAGCCTGGGCTGCGAGGCCCAGGACCCCGTCGCGCCTCCTCAATCCGAGAGGGCCAACGGCCCGATCTATGCAAGAGCGGGCGGCAACTGGGCGTCGATGACGAAGCGCATGGCTTACCGGGCAACGAGGACGGAGTGGTCCGCTTCGGCGGCAGCGTATTCGAGACAGGCCCGGATGTCCGCGGCTTCGAGGTAGGGGTAATCTTCGAGGATTTCGGCCTCACTCACTCCAGCGGCCAGGAGGTCGAGCACGTCCTTGACCCGGATGCGCATACCCCGGATGCAGGGCCGTCCAGCGCATTGGTTCGGATTGAAAGTGATCCTATCCATGACGGCAGGAGCATAGCCCCGGAGCGGGGACGGGTAAAGGCTGCTGGCAAAGAAGGTCATGAGGTGGGTTTCCGGGGGCACGACATTAGGACGGATATTTTGATGCGCCCCACGGACGAGAAACCCCGGATCTCGGCGCGGGAACTGCACACCGGCCAGCCATGCTCGTGTTCCGTTATCTGGCCGCTCTGGAGGGGACGAAGTGCATCCTCTGGTGCTACCTGTGCTGGTATGTGGCGATTGCGCTCCAGTATTTCGACCCGGCGCCAGGGCTGTGGGTTTCGTCGCTAGGGATCGCGGGACTGATCGGATTCGCACTGAATCTGGCGGCGAGCCAAAAGGGCCGGAAGAGCGACCCGTGGGTCGTTTTCCGGCTCTATTTGTTCCCGTTCTGCGTTTCGAGCTATTCCGCTCTGATCAAGGGGAAGGGGTTCTTTCTCCTGTTCCCGCCGGACAGGAAACCGCTGCTCATCGCCAGCACGGCGTGCCTCGGATTCGTCGCGCTATCCTATAGCTGCCGCCTGCTTTCGCGCCGCTCTTCCAAGATCAAGGGAAGTCCTGCTTGATCCACCCCTCCGGCATTCGCATGGCTGAGAATCCACGGGGGCAACCACCGGATTCGGTGCCCTTTTCTTTATAGAAGGACAGACGCGAATGGCGCTTGGGGGCGGTTTGGGATGTTAATGCGCGCGATTACTCGCTGCGGCCCGGAGCAAGGTTTGCATGGATCCACGATGATACGTCAGTGACCGGAATGGCGTGGCGCTGATTGAACGTCCCGCTCTTGTCCCAAGCGTAACCCCGCCCTTGAGCAAAGGCCGCACGATACTTGCGCATCATGTTGTTGGGGTCGCGCGCCAGTTCGTCCAGCAAGTACTGCTCGCTCCACTCCGAACGGCTGAAGGGGCGATTGAGGCCCGCTTGCAGTTTGTCGGCGACCTCCCCGTAGGTCACGGTGTCGCCAGCCAGATACACGATCTCGTTCCGGATACGGGGCTTGGCGAAAACAATCTCGGCAGTCAGCATCCCGATATCGTCGGGCGTCGTCAGCGTCACGGCGGTGTCGAGGCTGCCCAAGGCGTGGACTGCGTCGTTTTGCAGATCAACCACCCCAAAGTCCGGCTCAAACAGGTAGCTCATGAACATGCCGGTCGAAATGATGACCCACTCAGTCTGGTGCTGACTGCGCAGCAACTCGCGCACGTCCAACTGCGCGTCAAAAATGTCTTGTGGGCTGCCGCGACCGATCACGTCAAAATCGACGCCGAACTGCCATGGGAAGTATCTCGGGATTCCCGCCTGCAAGGCAGCCCGCGCCAACTTCATGGGTGTGTTGATTCCGGCGGCATAGCCCGCGCAACCGATTACCGTGTCATATTTCGCGAATACCGCGGCCAGCTCATCGATCGAACTCTTCACAAGATCGCCTATGACGATCTCGATTCCAAGACCTCGGATCTCCGCAATATCCTGTTGCTTGCTTGGCGTGCTGGACACAACGGCACTTGCGCGCAGCAGCACGCTGATCTTCGCGCCGTCCACGTCCTTCGCGCGGCGGGCAAGGTTGCGTAGTACCGGGAGGCCGAGTTCGCCGGCACCGAGCACGAGAATGTTCTGAGAGGTCGCGTTAGGATCTGTTTGGTTCATTGTCTAGTTTACTGGGTAATGAGCTGCGGCAGTCTAGGCCGTTTGGACAAAAGGTTCAAACGTGCCGAATCGATTCCCGCCCATTGGCCGCTTGATCGCCGAGGGAGGCGCGCACCTTTGCCGCCAATCTGGCGTCTGAGGGCAACTCCGCGTCATCCGCTGTCGCGGCACCTCGACCAAGAGGGGCCTGATGTAGTTGCAGTAGGCGGCCACCCGCAGCCCGTACAAGCGTTCGTAAACGTCCATCAACTCGACGAGCTGATCCTTTTCCTCGTCGCCGAGCAGGAAGGCGCGACCGACGACGCGCGAAACGCAAATGGTAATAAGCGACTTGAGGCTGCGGATCAGCTTTCAAACGGGCGCGGGGTGCATGGTGGCAGAGTGGGGGGATGTGCTGGGCGAGGCTTTTCTTTATAAAGGGACCGACACGAATGGCACCAAAAACGGGCGACCGGCGAACCGGCCACCCGTTTGGGCTACACCTTGCAAATGAATCGAATCCCGGTCGTCGTTACGGCAGCACCGCGAGTTCCACGGCGGGGCTGTAGGTGAGGGGAACTTCGCCGTCGAGGTAGCAGGCGCGGTACTCGCGGGTTTCCGGCTGGCCCGGGGTGGCGAGCGGGCGGGTGTCGACGAAGGGACTGAACAAATCGATGCCGAGGTCGATCCAGGCACCGCCGTTCTGGCGGCTTTGGAAGCGCACGCCGGTCCAACCGCTCTTGTTCCAACCGAGCGAAACCTGGCCCGCGGTCGTCTTTTGGACGGTGAGGGTGGGGAACTCTTCCACCGGATAGCTGGTGGCGCTGACGATCCCCAAGTCCTGGCCGATGGTTTCGGTGTAGCCCGGGCGGCTCTTGATGTTCTGCACCAGCTTGCGCAGGCGGGTCAGAATCCCGGCGGGCACCGCGGCCGGGTAGGCTGGCGGTGGCACGCTGCCCGGCAGGGTGGCCGGGAGCGACCCGGCGGCATCGCCTTCCTTCATGAAATTCTTGAACTCAATCGTCGCCGCCAAGGTCTGGCGCTCGGCAGGCACCCGCACGTTGAGCAAATAGACGAGGTAATCGACCTCGTTCTGGGTTTGTTCCACTTCCGGCACATCGAAGCCGAGGGTGACGGCATAGTTGGCGAATTTCGGGCCGAAATTGACCAGCCAAGGGATCAATTCGGACTCGCTCACGGGAATCGGGCTAGCAGCCATACAGTATTACGTTTTGGTTTTGGGGTGGATCGCCGACGCGAACCTCATCCGCCGGGCGCCGGGCGATCTATCTAACAAAATCGACGGTGAACCGTGTGACATATGTCAAAGTCCGGTCCCGTCGAGAACCATTCCGCGCATGGCCGATTTCGGGACTACATTTATCGCCCGCACCTCCCCGGCCACGGGCTCGCCCGCCCTCGTCACCCGCCGATCTTCCCCGGTCTAGGAACGATCTTCCCTTCTCTGGAAGCGATCTTCCCTTCTCTGGAAGTGATCTTCCCTTCTCTGGAAGCGATCTTCCCTTCTCTGGAAGCGATCTTCCCCTGTCTGGAAACGGTCTTCCCCTGTCTGGAAACGGCCTTCCCCTCTCTAGAAGCGATCTTCCCCTCTCTAGAAGCGATCTTCCCCTCTCTGGAAGCGATCTTCCCCTTTCTGGAAGCGATCTTCCCCCCTCTGGAAGTGATCTTCCCCCCTCTGGAAGTGATCTTCCCCTGTCTGGAAGTGATCTTCCCCCCTCTGGAAGTGATCTTCCCCTGTCTGGAAGTGATCTTCCCCCCTCTGGAAGCAATCTTCCCCTCTCTGGAAGTGATCTTCCCGGGGGAAGAAGCAGTCTGGAAGCCGATTTCACAGGAGGAAACACCGCCCTCACAGGGGAACACTGCTATCAGCTATCGCTAGGGCTTTTCCCCATTACTTTAACATCCCTCAAGACAGCTACCAGTTCTTCAAAAATATCGTTAACGTGTTTCTCCAGGGAAGCGGGAAAACCGAAGAGTCCTTCGACGTCTAAATGCTGACTAATTAAAAATTTCATTTTTCGGGGATCTGTTTGCCGTTTTTTCACGGCTGTTAAGAACGCTCCAAAAGTGGTTTTTTTAGCTGCGATAGCGGCCAAAAGCCTTTCTAGTTCATCAATGCTAAATATAAATATGTTTTCAAAGGGGAGGAGGCTTTCTTCTGCTTGATCACCTGCCAGCTCTTTAAGTATTTCCGGAGCGATGCAGTCTTGTAGAGTCCCGCCTGTAGCCAAATTGAATGGTTTGTAAGTTGTTATTATGAGGTGGAAGTTTCGCCCCCCTCCCTCCTCACGCAAATTTAGCGCGGTTTTTCTAGCTTGTACAATTGCCTTCAGGAGACTGTCACGTAAACGCTGACCTAGTGTTTCGCCGGAAGCGGTTGATCTAGTCGTTTGGGAGGTTGCGATAGCTTTTGCTTCCACTAAGATTAGAGTATCTGGCTCGCTAACCACAAAATCAACTACCTTAGAGTTGCGAAATTTTGGATTTTTCTTCAACTCCCTTTCCGGGATGCACTGTAAATCCGCTTCATAAAATAGTGATTCGATATAATTGGAAAAAGATTCGCCAAATTGTCCCATGAAGCCATTCGCGTCGGCTGCCTTCAAATGATCATAAATGAAATCCCTTAGCGCTTCACTTAGGTGGGCATCATGAAGGTATTCGTATGTGATGTTATCACGGGCATCTCTGCGTGCAATTAGCGGGGTTTTAAATAACGGGCTCGGCTCGTAATAGTCACTTTCGTGACCTGGCTTCCTGAAGGGTTCTTCATGGACTAGAAGAGACAAGAACCGCTCGATCGCTCCTTTAGATACAGCATGCTTTACATTTCTGAACCAGCCGCTTGAAATGCAGTATCCTTTTTCAATTAAAGTATGCGCAATTGCACCAAAACATAGAAAAGAAAAATCACGAAGGGATATGCCAGATATTTGGGAAAAAACTCGCCCGAGTTTTTGAGCGGGTCCGCCTTCACCGAAGAGGAAAAATTGCCTGCTAATATCAACTTTGCGCAGCTTTTGCTGATAGCAAAATTGTTGATAGCTTATTCTGCGGAGCCAGGCTGTAGGGGTTTGGCATTGAGCAGGGCCCTTCGTATAATTCTGCAAAATAATCAGGCGATTCATTAATCGCCTGAAATCCCTATATCGCATTTTTTTGCATGCCCTTGATTTCTGGGCTAAAGCCCATTCTACGAGCATCACGGCCAACCAAATATAGTTGCTATTTTTGGTCTTGGCAGATCGTATGTAATTAGTGGATTGTTCGTATACGCTATCAGGGCTAAACGCTCGAAGTTCGTGAAATACTTGAAGGGCTCTGTATCTATATTGGCCTAGATTCATTCTCAGAACGTTTTCATATGAAGCTTTACTAGAGTCGATCAAAAACACAAGACTCCAGTTCTGTAAATGCCGCCATATCAGGGGTTAAATATTTGGCTAATTCAATTTTAAATAAATCGGGGCTAATGCTTCCTTTGATTCCGCAGAAATTTTTTATTTTACCCGTGATGTCTTTAAGGTTTTGATCGCGAATGGTTGTTACTGCGGTGTCGTAGGCGTGTTCGTCGAAGGGTAAATTCGACCCTGCGCAATAGGCTTTCAAAACTTCCTTGTCGTATAAATAATTTTCAATTTCCCATCTTTTCAGCACGCGATGATTGTTAGGGTTTGTTTTAAGATAAACTTGTCGATCGTTTTCATCCGTAAATTTGCCTGAGGCCATGTCGCGATCCTTAAGCACCCAAATTTCTAAGGTTGGAAATACTTTGCTTAGAACGGCTATGGCAATTGTGCTTCGTTGATCGGGTTCGGTGTTGCCTCCGCTTGATATGAAAATAGCTTCTGGATGCGAACTCCCGAAGATGAGATTGAGGACTTGTGCGTCCATGCCATTTTCTTTTCCGCCAGGGCCGGGTTCTGCTTTTCCCTCACAATAGATAATAGTCGAGGGGCTGATGAGGTGGGCCAAGTCATCCAGCGCTATAGAGAATAGATCGCGCCATGCCGCCGCGCTAACTTTGATGGGCCGTAAGGTGTGAGCCTCTGCCGCTAGATTATAATCGGGTTGGAACTGGATAATCTGGCACTTGTCCGGCATTTTGGTTTGCAAGGCGCGGAGAAATCCGATGCTGTGAGTGGTTAGCCAAATTTGGCAATTTGACCCGACGAGGCGATCAATTTCTACAAGAAGATTGCTTTGTATTGATGTGTTGATGTGGAGCTCGGGCTCGTCGATTAGAAAAATGGTGTCATCGTAATCGTCCTTGCGGAGATATAGGTCGAGTAAAATATCTACTACCTCTTTTTCTCCTGAGGATAATACGTCGAATTCGAATTCCTGAGGATGATCCGGCTTCTTGAAATATAGAGTTCCTTGATTTCCTTCAACATTTCCTAGGCTAGAAATTTCCAAGTTTAGGCATTCTTTGATGGATTTATTTAATTCTCCAATGATTTTTGCCTTTGCAATGCTTGGCTGAAGGTCGTTGTTGTCGCGATAGCGATTGTAGGCGGCGTATAGACGCCTATAATTGTCCTCCATCTTTGCATCGAGGCTCGATGCATCTCCGGCACCGTAAGAGTTTTCTCTTATCTCGGGGACTGCCTTGGTTTCCGATATTTTGAGGCGGCTGTTGTAGCGGTAGGGGCTTCGAAAAGAAAATATGGTATTGGCCTTATTAGCTTGGTTTTTGGTGCTGTGGACATCGCTATATTTTCCGGTGGTGAATTGAATTTCGATATCCTGCCAGCTAAGAGAGCTGGAGCCTGTCATTGAGTGGTAGTTTTTCTCTCTATTAGGGCGTTTGCCGACTGGTCCGTGCGCATTAGCGTGATACAAAAGGCCATCCAATACACTGCTTTTTCCGCAGCCGTTTGGCCCCACCAGCGCAATAATACGTGCAGGGGAGTCGCCTAAATCAATGGTTAGATCGTGGAATCGTTTGTAGCCGTTTTTGAGGCGAAGTTTCTTAATTAGCATTGGTCTTATGAGGGGTTGAAGCCGAGAATGTCATTTATGATTGTTGTCACATTGGCTGGGAAAGAAGTAAGGACCTCCTTCCTCTGGTCGGGTTCGCCTTTTCAAGACTCAATGCATGGAAGGGGCAGAACACGGATTTCATGGGGGTATTTCTATACCAAGTTAGAGATCGGCAGGTTGGCAAGGCAGGAAGTTCTGCCTGGTTCATCGCTCCTACCTATCTTAGGGAGGGCCGACGCTGCGAAAGGAGGAGCTGGAATCGGACCAAAGATTACCCGCCACCCCGCAAAATCCCCACCAGCTCCTCTTGGTCCAACTCGACCGGATTTCCCCGCATGCTGCTGGAGGCAGCGGCTTTGCGGGCGAGGTCGGGGTGGTCGGTTTCCTGAATGCCGTAGTGACGGAGGGGCGGGATGGCCAGGCGTTGGCTGAGGTCGCGGAAATACGTGACGGCGTCTTCGGCCTCCGGGTGGTTGGAACCGGTGGGCAGCAGGCGGGCGATGGCTTCGAAGCGGGCCAAGGCGGCTCCGTCGCCAGTCGCCCGCAGTTTTTTCAAGTTCGCTTCCCACACCGGGGCGAGCAGGGCGGCGCAGACGGCACCGTGGGGCGCGTGGAATTGCCCGCCGAGGGGCGCGGCGAACCCGTGGACCGCGCCGAGCCCGGCATTCGCGAGGGCGATGCCGCTGAACAAGGCGGCGAGGGCGAGGTCTTCGCGGGCGTCGAGATCGGAGCCATCGGCGACGGCGGCTTCGAGCGATCGCACGGCGCGGCGGATGCCTTCGAGGCAGAGGGCGTCGGTCATCGGTTGCGCCTTTCGCGAAACGTAGGCTTCGAGGCATTGCACCAAGGCGTCCATGCCACTGGCGGCGGTGACGGGCGGGGGGCAGTCGCGGGCGAGTTCGAGGTCGACGAGCGCGACGGTCGGCAGCATCGAGTGATGGCGCAGGCTGACCTTTAAGCCGTGTTCCGGGCTGGCAAGGACGGCGTTGCGGGTGACTTCGGCGCCGGTGCCGGCGGTGGTGGGCACGGCGAGGTGCGGCAAGGGCGGACGGTCGAGCGGTTGGCCGCGGCCGATCACTTCGAGGTAGTCGAACAAGTTGCCCGGCTGGGTGGCCATCGCGGCGATGGCTTTGGCGGCGTCGACCACGCTGCCGCCGCCGAGGCCGATGAGGAGGTCGACGTTTTCCGCTTGGGCGAGGGCGACGCCGCGGAGGATGTCGCCGGTGGTCGGCTCGCCGCTGACCGGGAACCGCGTGATTTCCAAACCGGCTTCCAGGAGGTGCGCGAGAACGCCCGCGTGGCGTTGCGGATTTGAGCCGGTGACGACCATCGCGCGTCGGCCGAATTCGCGGGCCAGCGCGGGCAATTGCGTCACGGTGCCGCGGCCGAAAATCACCCGGCCCGCGGTGGCGAATTCAAAGGTCATGGGGCAACCCTCCACGCGACGGCGGGGACGGCAAGCTTGGGGCAGGCTGCGACGCCCTTCGGGGTCGAATTCTCGGGGTGGGCGCTATCCCGGCGGTATCGTCGCTGCGCTCCTCGACCGCCGGCTACCGTGTCTGGAATCCCTGTCGGGATGAAGAGGTTGGTTCGGTACAATGTTCTGTGATCGCCGAGTGAATGCCGGAGGCATTGCAGAAGAGGTAGCCGGCGATTGAGCGAAGCGACATCGCCGGAAATCGTCCGGGGAAATTCCGCACCCCGTAAGGGGGTGCCAGACCGGCTGCGACGCCCTTCGGGGTCGAATTCTCGGGGTGGGGCGTTATCCGGCGGTATCGTCGCTGCGCTCCTCGACCGCCGGCTACCGTGTCTGGAATCCCTGTCGGGATGAAGATCCCATTGGGATCCATGGATCGATCAGGCGCGGAGGTCGCGGTATTCGGCGTGGCGTTGGAGGAAGGCCGCCGCATAGCCGCAAATCGGTTCGACCTTGAGGCCGCGCTCGCGGGCGGCATCCAGCACGCCGGTCATCAGGCGTCCGGCGGTGCCGCGACCGCGCAGGGCGGGATCGGCATAGACGTAGGGAATGACCATGACGTCGCCCTCGATCCGGTAGTCGGCGTAGGCGAGTTTGCCGTCTTCGAGGAGTTCGAAGCGTTGGCGTTCGGGGTGATCGGTGACGGCGCTCATGGCAGAACGTAGCATGCCGGTTTCCCGCGGCGAAAAGTTTCGGGCGGTGGGCGGGGGGATCTGCATCCCGCGAGGGATGAAGATTTGTCGCTAAACCGAACCCGCCCAATGCTTCGTCCGGTGGCGTGCGAGGAGGTCGGCATCGATTTCCACCCCGAGTCCGGAGGCGCGGGGCAATCGTGGCGGTCGACCGCCGCGACCGAAGCGCAGTTCCGGGTGCGCGGGATCTTCGGCGAGCAAGAACGTCCCGAAGCAACCTTCGCGGTGAACGGCTTTCGGAAACGCCGCGCTCAGGTGAAGGTGCGCGGCGGAGAGCAGGGAGGATTCGCCCACTTGGCAGCCGAGCTGCACCCACAGTCCGGCGTTTCGCGCTTCGCGACAGCGGGTAAGTGTGGCGATCAGGCCGCCGCACTTGGAGATGCGCGCGTTGATGGCGGTGCAGGCTTTCGCCTCGATCAACCGCCGCAACGATTCGCCCGTGTGCAAACTTTCGTCGGCCATGACTTCGAGGCCGGTTTCGCGGATCAAGCGTGCGGCGCCATCGAGATCGTCCGCGGCCAAGGGTTGCTCGAAACTGGTGATGCCCGCGCGGGCGAATTCCGGCATGCGTCGTAGCGCCTCGTCATACGTCCAGCACATGTTGGCGTCGATGCGGAGCGCCACGTTTTGCCCGGCGAAGCGGCGGACGCGCTTGATGGCATCGACCGTGGTGGCGGGGTCGACTTTGATTTTGAGCGAACGAAACCCGAGCAGGCGATAGAGCAGCGGTTGCAGCCGATGTTTCCACCCTTCGCCGGAGGACAACACGCCGCTGTATCGAAGATCCGGTGGTGGGGAAACTTCTCCGAACGGTGCGCGACTGAAGTGTTTGCCGAAGGCATCGAGCAAGGCGAGGTCCACGGCGCACCACGCGGCGGATTGCGGTTGGTCGCGTGGCAACCAATCCGCCGGAGTGAGGCCATCGCATGCGGTGAGAAACGCGACGACTTCCTCGAACGATTCAAAGGCGCGGCCTAACAAGCGCGGCAAGATCGATGCGGCGAGCAATTCGCCCGCGCTCTCCCGCGATTCGCCCGTCACATAAACGCGCGGCAGCGATTCGCCCCAGCCCGTCGTGCCATCGTCGAGGCGCAGTTCGACGAACACGCTTTCCGAATGACGGCGCGAGGCGGCGGCGTGCTCGAACTTTACCCGGAAGGGCAAGTCGACCGCGTGCACGGCGAAGGCGACGATGCGGGGCATGGGTTAGCGAGAAACGGTTTCCACCCACGCGAGGATGTCGCGCGTCAGGCGGTCCGGCGCGTCGAGTTGGATCGAGTGGGTTTGGTCGGGGTATTCGATGATCGTTACTTCGCCCGGCGAGCGACGCGCGAAGAACCGTCGGGTCGCATGGTTATCGATGATGCGATCTTTGCCCGCGAGGAAAAGCAGCACGGGAGCGAGGAAGTTTCCTTGGGTGCGGGCGACTAGCCGGTCCAGGCGATGGCTTTGCCACAGGAAACGTGCGGAGACGGTGTGCAACCGCAGCGGATCGTTGCGGATGAAATCCACCTGCCGGGGCGTGCGGGTGAACATTTCGGGTTCGAGGGGGATGCGGTGCTGCCGTTCGGGCGAAACGAGCAGGTCGCGCAGCACGGCGAGCTTTTCGCGGACGCCAAGGCCGATCTTCGGTTTGATGCCGGGGGTGATGAGCACCAAGCCATCGATGGTCCCGGGATGCACGAGGTCGTAGGCGAGGGCGTATTTTCCACCCCACGACAGGCCGGTGAGGAAAAAGGGACGCGTCTCGTGGAGGATGCGGAGGTGTTGAACCCACGCGTGCAGATCATCGAGCAGATCGACTCCCGCCGGAAGATGACCGGAAGGATGATCGCGGTTTTCGCGATTGAACCCGCTGCCGCGTCGGTCGAGGCAGTAGACGAAGTGGCCGGCTTGTTGGAGTCGCTCCGCGGCGTCGCGGAACCAACCGGCGTGGCTTTCGATGCCGTGCAGATAGAGAAAGGCGGCTTGCTGCGGTGATCCGTCGGCGGGCGGATAGACGATGTAGGCGAGTTCCTTGCCATCGGGGGCGAGGAAGGTGCGGAGTTGGCGCTCGCCGTGGGTTGCCATCGGATTAAATCACGCGGGTTTCGCCTCGTCCGAGCAGGGGCGAATCGAGGACGAGTTTGTCGCCGGGTGCGAGAAAGGAGAGGCCGCGCAGCCAACTGCGCTTGGCGCGCTTGAAGGACAGGCCGCTGGAAACGAGGGCCATGAAGCGCTCGCGGATCTGCGGCGAACGAAAGAGCGTGCCGCTGGTGGTGCCGGTGATGGCGAGCAGCCAGGGGTCGGCGTCGTGGGCTTGGAACAACTCGCGATGCAGTCGCGCCGGGTCGAGGTGGCAATCGCTCGCACGAATCGTCTGCCGGGCGACGTCGTTGAGTGTGAGACTGGCTGGAATGGCGCGTAGTTTAGGCCGATTTCGTTGATTTTGAGAGACGAAAAGCCGGTTCAGGTACGGTTAGAGAGCGTGACCAAACAACCTTTCCTGACCGGCTTTCCGCGCACCGTTGTTGCCACTGCC